>Ga0105237_10000059_pt1 | contig 146569 bp, 92 predicted proteins | sample KBSC24metaG_FD_81520 | JGI IMG/M metagenome (GOLD analysis project Ga0105237, IMG submission 81520) | Corn rhizosphere microbial communities from Kellogg Biological Station, Michigan, USA - KBS C2-4 metaG | ecosystem: Host-associated > Plants > Roots > Rhizosphere > Soil | place: Michigan, USA...
GTGCCTCCTGAAATTGTGCTGTGTGGTAACAACACATTTCGACGGAGTGCACTCGTTTTACTCTATACGCGCATAATACGGGTTAGGACTCATTCAACAATAAGCGCTTCGCAATAGATGGCAACAAGGGTGCACTTTGCCCGACTGCCATAGATGCCGCATTGAGAAGGAAATCCGCTCTCGAAAAGAAGCAATAAATGCCGCGGGCGGCCTTAGATACAAATCTCGCTCGTTCGGCGTTTGATTCTCCGTAAGTGCAGGAACACTTGCTCAGATGTTCTATGTATAGCCAGTAGCGATCAAGCATTCGCCTATCCGACCACATCCACAGATCTAGTTCAGCCTTAAATATAACCGCCCACATCGGCGGACAAGATTTTTCGGACGCATTCATCGCCGCAGACAGCGGCCGGTAAACCAATATGACGCATCAATCTACGACTGCACTTAGACTGCTTTCATGTTCCGCACTGGTTGCGGCGCTTCTTATGAACGGTTGCGCCCACAACGGCGAAACCAGCGGCGACAAGGCGCTCCCTACTGCCGGCGCGGCTGCCGCAACGCCCGCCGGTCTGGAAGCGCCGGACGCCGGTAAGTCGACTCCGGTAGGCATCAACTTCGTTCGCAAGGTTGCGGCAGAAGTCGAACCTGCGGTTGTCACCGTCCACACTCTGTCGGAGGTCGAGCGGAAGCCGATGACAATCGAGGAAATGATAGGCGGCGGTGGCCGAACCTCAGTGCGCCGCGGAGCGGGTTCGGGCGTCATCATCAACGCGGATGGTTATATCATCACCAACGACCATGTGATATCAGGCGCGCAGCGCATGACGGTTGAAGTGGGCGGGACGGGTTACGACGCGCGCCTGATCGGCACGGACCCGGCCACCGATATCGCCGTCGTCAAGTTCGATCCGCCTCCCGGTATGTCGATCACCACGGCGAAACTTGGCGATTCCGACACCGTTCAGGTGGGCGACTGGGCCATTGCCATCGGCGATCCGCTGGATGTGGGCGCGACGGTTACTCTGGGCATTATTTCCGCCATCGGCGAGCGCGGCCCGCAGCGCCAGGACGATTCCGCCCCCAAGGTGCTGCAAACCGACGCCGCAATCAATCCCGGCAACTCCGGCGGCGCGCTGGTGAACAGCGACGGACAGGTCATCGGCATCAATGAAGCGATCCTATCGCCCACCGGCTCATTCGTGGGCATCGGTTTCGCGATCCCCATCAACGACGCCCGCAAGATCGCCTCGGATCTCATCAAGCTGGGAAGAGTTGTGCGCCCCTATCTCGGCATCAGCTACGTCTCCGTGAAGTCGATCCCCCCGGCAGTACGCGCCGACAACGGGATAAGCACATCGTTAGCACAGGGAGTTGTCGTGGCGCAAGTGGCGCCGGGCTCCCCTGCCGCAGAAGCAGGATTGCAGCCGCGCGACGTAATCACGAGTGTCGACGGGCAGGCGCTGACCGATCAGAAGGCGCTCAACAAACTCATTGTGGGGCATGCGGTCGGCGACTCGCTCACACTGCAAGTGCAGCGCGGCAATAGCTCGCAAACCGTCAAAATCGTCTTGCGTGAGCGCCCGGCGTCATTCGCAGCGCCGCAGCGGAGTGAGCCATAGGCAGGGAGTTAGTGGCTGAAGATCAGGTAAGCTGGATTTTCGAAATTATCCACACGATAACTGCGTCTCCGCAGTTATCGTGCTAAATCGTCCATACATGGAACGGATGCGAACGAGCCCGAGCATCATACCAACGACTTGAACGCATCCCAGCAACGGCACGGCAAGAACAACGAGTGATCGAATAATCAGGTCAATTGCGACGCGTAAGTTTACGAAACCCAATAAGCAAAACAGCGGTAAACCTTCTATTTACGATTATTCGCATGTCATTCGTTTAGTAGTGAGTTTACCCGCTCCGATCCATATCTGCAGCTTAACACGGCGGTGCCCCTCCATCAACTGTCTCCCGCAAAACCTAACAAGCCCCTGCAGGACTTGCCGTCCCAATCGCGAACAAGCTATCGTGATACGCAATGCAAAAACTCGCTTTGTGCTCGTAGCGATACCCATCCTCATCGCGGCCGGGAGTTTGCTGTTCATGCAAATGCGCCATCGGTCGTCACCACTTCCTCCGCTTACACAGCATGAACAGCTTGACAAGGATATGATCGGGGCCGTTTATGATGAGGATGTCGTCCACACGATTGCGTACCTTGAAAAAGGCGCGAATCCGAATGCGCGTGGCTACTGGGATAAACAGGGTCGCTGGGATGAACGGCGTCATGATCGGGTCTGGGAACCTGCTCAAAATACAAATGGACCAACGGCGTTGATGCTGGCGGCGTTTACGGGGCGAGTTGAGACGATCAGCGCATTATTAAATCACGGCGCGGACATCAATGCGCCTGATGGAGACGGTAATTCTGCGCTCATGGTCGCAGTGATGTATGGAAAAATAGAGGCTGCCTACCTCCTGCTGGATCACGGAGCGAATGCTCAGGCGAACATTGCCGGCGCAGATCCTCTATCTTACGCGGTTGAGGAAACCGATATACGTCTCGTACGAAGGCTGATTGCAGCGGGCGCGAGGGTCAATACAAAGGGGTTATTAGGGGATACCGCACTGATGCGGGCCACACGCCTGGTAGACGCTCCGATGGTTCGGGAATTGCTGAACCACGGCGCAGACATCAATGCAAAAAATGACGATGGCGAGACGGCACTGATGCTGGCGGTCAAGGCTCATGGTGGCGCTGAACGACGTGGTGCGGCGATTGTAGACCTTCCGAATATCCCTCCCCTTCAGAAAGTTGAAACGGTGCGCGCATTGCTGGAAAAAGGGGCGGATGTCGCTTTACGCGATAACAATGGACAGACCGCCCTAAGCAGCGTCTGGGAACCGTCGAAATCGGTCATTGTGGATCTTCTGAAGAAGGCGGGCGCGAAGACTTGAAAAGCGTTGGCGAAATGGCACGTTCTTCGAGCCTTTCCGCGGTTGAACTGATTTGACATGCACGGCCAGTGCGATTCACAAATTAAGCACATCCGCAAAGTGCGGAACACGCTTGAAACCCTTGGGAATTGTGGTGAATACCGAATCCGGTATCCGCCCCTTATCAATGCCGAGAGTGCGAAGAGTGACGGCCGAGTTGCCTGTCTCCGTATTTGACTCAAGCTGCATGCCTTTGACGTTATTCCAGGTCGAGGGCATGCCGAACGAGTCCGACCTGATATCCTCCTGCAGGTCTTTGGCAATCCACTCGGAGGAGACGACCTTTGAGCCACGCAGCATCGACCCCGACATCAGTTCAATATACTGTCGCGCCCGATAGCCACAGGTCATTTTATAGTTGTTGGTAGCTTTCAACGAATTGGACAATAGCCCCGAATTGTCCTCGTGCGACTTTATCGGCTTCCATGTATCAGTAAAATATGTATGATCAGCCCAGTTGATGATTATGCGCCTGTGACGCTTACTATCGAAAATAGTCGACGAGTGAATGGGCGCTTTAATTCCCCTCGATGTATCAGTGCGCTGAACACCCGCCTTGATATATTCAACCGTCCTCAGCATCTGAATGCCAGGTAGGGTCGATCCTGCATCTTGCGGCGACTGAATCGTCAGAAGCTGTGTTATGGTTAAGTCGGCATGCGCCACGACCGGATGAACAGCAAATATAGCAACAAATGCAGCGACACTGCCGGCAGCCCTTAAGACTTGTTTCATAATCCTCTCCCATCAACGAAAACAGCCAGGTCGGAATCGCGGCGATATGCTTTGTTGCAAACACATCTGACTTCCAGCAAAGAGCCTTCTGTCCTGCTATTCCCTGCCCTCTACGTATAGTATACAGGGTGTAGCCAACTCGCGTAATATTTACATATCAGGCTTCGAGTTCAGAGATCATCTGCGCCGAGAGCTTCTGCCAGGCTGCGATAATGCGATCGTCCTGCGGCACGTTGTCGCTGTTTTCGAGAGAGCCGTTGCGGACATGCCAGTCATAGATCTGCTTAGCGCCTTCCGCGATCGTGATTCGATACCGATAGCCAAGGTCCGTCTTTGCGGCTGTTGCATCCAGGCAGTTGTGATACTGGAAATTGATCGCCGTGATATAGGCGCGCTTGTCGACCGAGTAGAGCAGTTCGGTAGGTATACGAACGAACTGAGGGGCAGGAGCGCCAATCGCCGCAGCCACGCGCTCGTGATACTGGCTCCATAGTACACACTCATCGCCGGGCAGATGGTAGCTTTTGCCATAGCTCACAGGATTACAGACGGCATTGGCGAACGCCACAGAGGCATCGTCGCGATGGACGGCCGACCAGAGCGAGGTGCCGTCGCCATGGATCACGATCGGCTTGCCTTTGATCAAGCGGTCCAGATGATAGGTTGATCGGCCGAACGTGTGCAGCACAGCGCCCTGCTCGCCATATGTGTGAACGGGCCGGATCACCGTAAACGGATGCCCCTCTTCCCCATACCACTTCCAGAGGATGCGCTCACACTCGGCTTTTTTCTGTGCGTAATCCCAGGCCGCCGGACGGAATACTTCGCTTTCGTGAACGGGATATGTCGATGCGGGGCGGGCATAGACATCAACGGTGCTGCAGAAGATCAGATGGCCGGTCTTGCCGCCGAAGGCGCGCAGGAGACTGTGGACATCCTCGGGGGCGTAGGCGATCATCTCGATCACGGCATCGTACTTAGGAAGCTCGGCCATCTGCGCTTCAAAGGCAGCATGGTCGTAACGATCGCCGGCGATTGTGGTAACTCGATCCCCGAACTCCTGTGAGCGCTTTCCGCGGTTGTAAAGCGTAACACGATCACCGCGGTCAAGCAGGAGGCGGGTTATCCCCGTGCTGATAAGGCCGGTTCCGCCGATAATCAATACATCCATGATAGAGTTCTCGCAGTTTCCTAGATTATTGCAAACACGCTATCCAGCGTGCCGGTATCTTTTGCATGGAAGCCGTTCAGCAGCGCATCTCCGGCAACCCCACTATATGCCGTTTGCGCGATACTGTTGTAAGAATCCTCCCTGCGGACGAAAAAGTGGTGTATTGGCATGCCACTTCGTTTTTAAGACAAGGATAAGCCTGCAATTGGGGAAGGCATATCGGTTCAATGGAGGCGAAATTCAGGATTGCTATGTGTAGATGCGCCGGTGTCCAGCGCGAGTCCGTTGATCGCGGTACGCCGATGGTGGCGCGCCCATCCAGCGCTTAAATGCTTCAGAGAAGGCATACGGATCGGTATAGCCTACACCAGCCCCGATTGCAGCAACGGTATCGCCTGTCGACTGCAGCAGCACGGCCGCTCGGCGCATTCGAAGGGCGGTCAAATGCTTCATGGGGCTTCGTCCATGCGACTTTTGTGTCTGCACGCGCAGTTGCTCCGGACAGAGGCATGCGAGTTTGGCAAGCTCCCCGAGGGTCCAGGGATGCGAGAGGTCGGCATCGACATGCTGCCAGAGATCATACAGGCGATCGCGATCGGGCACATGATCCAGGATCCTCATCCCCTGCAGATGTAAAAGCTCCACCCAGTGCACAAGCGCTGCATCGTCACGCAGGCCGATAGATTCCGTATACAACCCCATCATCGCCATGAGATAAGACCTGACATCATGCTCAATAATGACAGGAGAGCGCAGTTCCAGACGATCCAGCTCCCCCGGCTGATGGTACATGCTCCAGCATACGCCCCATGGCTGCTCTTCCAGCGCGCGATAACCATGAAACGCGCCGGGCGGCGCCACATAGACGCTGCCATTTGTACACCTGCGCCATTCGCCGTCGACCAATACTTCGCCCGTTCCCGCATAACAGGCCAGGATCAGCCAGTCCCCTATGGTCTCCGCAAAGGAGAATCCAATCGGCGCCTGTATTATGCCCGCGCCATACATCCGGCGCGTATCGAGAGCGGCGCGCGCAAGATCTGTCACAAGACGCTCGCGTGTCCTTTCGCCAAACTCCTGCATTTCGGCTATGTGGATCTGGTTTTCACCCATGGTCATACTCCGGCCGATCCGGCATAATTGACTACTGCAAGACCACTCACCTTGTGAATGGAACAGGAGAAGACGATGATTTCAATTGATTTTACGCCAGAAGAGGTCGCGGCGGGACAGATGACCGCCGCGCACCTCGCTCAGGCTGCCGGAGCGCTTCGCGATGATGGGATCGTCGTGCTCAACGATGTCGTGGATATCGACCATATCGCGCAGATCCGACAGCGAATGTTTTCGGATGTCGAAGAGATCCTGTCGCACGCCGATGTGCCCTTCAACTGGAACACAGGCAACCTGCAGCAAGATCCGCCGCCCATTGCGCCCTATCTGTTCCGCGATGTGCTTGCCAACGACCTCGCCGTTCAAGTGACCCACACCGTCCTTGGAGACGGACTTGTCAACGGCATGTACAGCGGCAATACCGCCCTGCCGAGCAAAAATCGCCAGCCGGTGCATGCGGATACCGGCCAGCTCTGGCCCAACCTCGAAGCGCCCACGCCGGCATATGCCTATGTGGTGAATGTCCCGCTGGTAGATGTCGATGCCCGCAACGGCAGCACCGAGATATGGCCCGGAACGCATAAGGATCCCAGTGTCGTAATCGGACACGATCTCAAAGTGACGCCCGAAATGCTGGATAAATGGCGCGCCGTAACAACGCCAATTCAACCGTCGATCCGCGCGGGAAGCATTGTGATTCGCGATATCCGATTATGGCATGCCGGAATGCCGAACCATACCGACGTCCCCAGGCCGATGATCGCAATGATCCACTGGGTACGCTGGTGGCCTCAGGGAGGGCCTTTGCCGTTTGCGCCGGAGGCAAGAGAGATTCTCGACCATCCGGTACTCAAGACGAATGCAAAGTTCGTGGATGGACCGATCGACTACCTGTACCACAACGCCGCATACGAGTTCGAAAAGTAAGGTAGCGATGCAAAGAAGGCGGGGTTCTGCTCCCGACAATGCTCAGGAAGCATTGTCGGGAGTGAGCGATTGCATGACTTTTGATAGGGACTCGAAGGGGGAGCCCCCTCCGAGCTCTACCGCTTCTTTTGAAGTCGCAGCAGGACCGCGCCGTGCGCGGGAACGGAAACGGTAATATGGTCGGAGATGACGCCTAGATCTTTGCGCAGCCAGAGATCGCGAACCGCATAGCTTCCCGTCAATTTCAGGTCGCTCCAGGAGACGTTTTGTTCGCCGTCGAAGTCATCCATGTTGAATATGCCGACGGCAAGTGAGCCGTCAGCCAGCTTACGGGACCAGATTTCCTGCCCTTCGCCGTGAATCACGCGCCGGGCAGCTTCTCGGGCAGCATCTTGATCGAGAGCAAGAACTTCCGGATTGGTAACGAGCGCCAGCGTCCATTTGTCGTTGTCCGGCAGGGCTGCGCCCAGCATGAGCGGAGAGGGCAGCAGGCACCAGAGAGACATCAACGTGACCTGTTCGCTCTTTGCAAACCGCGTGCTACGGTCGGCGCCGACACTGCGGCCGCCGACGGACAGATGGCCGAGCGGCAGCATATCGGCATCCGGCCAGTGGCCAGGACCAACAAACTCGCGCCAACGATCTCCTAGCTCAAATTCGTTATTGAGGGATGACCAGCTGTCCCAAAAATCCCCGCTGACCCGCCAGAGGTTGGCATGCGCCGCAACGTGCGCTCCCTGATTAACCGGCGTCTCACCCGGCGACAGACTGTAGACGATGGAGCGGCCGCACTTGTCGATCGCTTTGCGCACAGCTTCTATTTCGGCTTTATGATAGGGAGCCGATGTGTCGTCCATCTTGATATAGTCAACGCCCCAGGAAGCGTAAAGCCGGAACAGCGAATCATAATAGGCCTGCCCCGCCGCCGTATCCCCGCGCACGCCGTACATATCCGGACACCATGGACAGGTATCCGAAATATCGGCGGCATCCGCAGCATGGTAGGTCGATCCCTCGATCAGCGGGTTCGCCGTGACCGCATTGCGCGGAATGCCTCGCATGATATGGATGCCGAACTTCAGTCCCATTGTATGGACCTTGCCGGCCAGCGCCTGAAATCCCGCTCCGTTTGCCGCAGAGGGAAAACGGTTTGGCGAAGGCGTCAGGCGTCCGTGATCATCCATGGTCAGGGCGGCGCCGGCGCGGGCATTCGAGTCGTTGTTGTGGGCGCCGGGGTCGTACCAACGGTAATCGACAACGACGATGTCCCACCCGTACGGCTGCAATTCGCGCCGGAGGTACTCTGAGTTCGCCAGCGTCTCCGCCTCCGTGACATTGTCTCCATAGGCATCGTAGCTGTTCCACCCCATCGGCGGAGTCTGCGCCAGCGTCGTCCCGGCAATCAGGTGAACCGTCGCTTCGTCATGCCCTTTTGCGTTTTTTACACTCACCTTCACGGGGTAGTCGCCGGCTTTAGCAATAGATCCGGTGAACGTCCCCGCCTCTTTATCGAAGGACACGCCTTTCGGCAGCCCCTTGACCGAGAAGGCCAGCGGACGCTGCCCCGTAACCGGAACGGTCCAGATCAAAGGCGTGCCGGGAAAGGCGCCTGCGATCGACGGCCCATGAATATGCGGCTCAGCCTCAGCCGGCAGCATTGAGATCGTCGGATCGGTATAAGACATCGCTATCGTTTGCGGATGTGCGCCGGAAGTCGTAAAGGCTGCGTCCGCCCAATCCGCATGATCATACTCAAAACCGTCTCCGCCCGTTGTGACACGCAGCACGATGGAAGACAACCCGGCGACGCTCAGACGGACCTCCTTCGGCGCATCGCCGCGACGCATGACGCCGCTGCTCCAGAGCTTTTTGCGATCCGGCCCCACGATTTGAAACTCGACGCTTCCCTTACCGCCGGGCACTTCATCGTCCACACCCACCATGGCGGTAAAGAGCGTGGCGGCCCCCTTGAGATCCACATTGATCAAGCCAGGCGCGTGTGTGCCGAAGCCATGCGTGTAAACCTTGCCGGCGAGCGTGATCGGATGGTCCTCCACCGTTCGATCGGCATGGGGATTGCCCCACCCCTGGGTCGCCTTCGACAGGTCCAACGACGACAGAAGCACGGTGTCGTCGGCGCGAGAGGCCAGAGCGGAAAGGGCAATGAGCGCGGCAACGGATGTCGTTCTGAACAAATAATTGAGCAAGTAAAATTCTCCTAGAATATAGGGGCAAAACACTATTTTCATTATGCGGCCGCCGCCCTGGCCAGTCGATATTGTATTTGTGTGGGAAATAGGCTGTTTGTGAATCGCAGGGAATACCCGGCAATTGTAATTTTAGGAAAAATGATAAGCGATGATCTCAAAAGCCGCGTTCTGCACTGCCTGCTCGGGTGATGGCGCTAGTGTGGCCGATTACAATACCGCGAACTTCCACTGAAGGAACGAAAGTTCAAGGCAAGCCTTATGATGCAAAAAGGCTTGATTTTAGCGCAGTTTCAATGTATACTTGTTTTGCAATAGAGTTAGTAGCAAATAAATTCACTGTGATAAAGGAGTCATCTCCTACGCACATACGACGCGATATTCGTCAACAGATAAACTCTACGCCCATCTGAATAATGCCATCTTTAGCTGACCAGACATCTTGAGGCTAAGCAACAATGCTGTTGCTTAGCCTTTTGTATTTTTCACCACAGGAGAATTACATGAAATCAACAGAGAGCAAAGTTTCCGCATTCACTCTTATTGAATTGTTAGTAGTTATAGCTATAATAGCGATTCTCGCTGCAATTCTATTCCCTGTCTTCGCACAGGTACGGGAGAAGGCCCGGCAGACATCCTGCGTATCCAATTTAAAGCAGATCGGCCTGGCAATTCAGCAATACACTCAGGATTATGATGAGTCGCTGCCGCAGGCGAACTATCATCCCGGCGGCAACCTGGCAATCTATACCAACTGGCAGTATGCGGTCGATCCATACGTCAAGGGCGGCTACCCGGCAAACCAGGCGGATCTGGGAACGGGCTCAAACGGCCTTAAGAAGAGCGTCTGGTTCTGCCCGAGCTGGGACAAGACGAACGATACGTTCTATAACGACGGCACTCCGGCAGGCACGTCTCCAGGCACAGCCACTCCCTCCAAGAGCTACATGGCAAATCAGAACGTCATGGCTTACAACGGAAATCTGGACGGCAGCGGAAATCCGATCGGACCTTATGCGGGAGCATCTAAATCCCTAGCCTGGATCAAAGAACCGGCGCAGCTTGTGCTTGTGGCTGAAGGCCGTGGCAATTCCGTTGGAATGGCAGGCAATGATACCTCCACGGCTGCCGCAAACGGCACCGCTTCGGGCGACTGGGGATCCTATGTGTCTGCTCGCGCACGGCATACAGGAGGCTCCGATTATCTGTTCTCCGACGGTCATGTGAAATACTTCAAAGCTCCCGGCCTCAATAGGAATCCGGACCACTCGCCGGTTATCAGCACGACCGGAGTCGTCTATAGCCAGGCCCAGTATCCCAACGCTGCCGGCTGGTTCCTTCAGGATCCGAACGGCCAGTAGATCGAGGACGAAATGACGCTATATTCAAAAACATGGGGCCTGTCAAGCGCTCTCACAGCCCATGAGCAGAGACGCGCAATAGAAGCTCGCAGATCCGGCCGGAACATGATCGCAGCCGCCGTCATGCTGGGCGGAGCGGCCATGACCATAACAGGCTGCGCTACGCATTCGCGTTCGAAATCCGCCTCGACGGAGGGAGACACGCTGCGCATCGGCGTCATCGGAAGCAACAATACGCCGGGCGGCCCCGAGGGCTGGGCCGCCCGGCATGGTCTGCTCCTCCCGTCATTGAAATCCCAGGGCGTGCGCAAGATCCAATTCGTCTCATTTACCGGCGGGCCTTATCTCAATGAAGCGCTTGCGGCCGGAGCTCTGGATGTGGGCATCTACGGAGATACGCCGGCGATCGTCGGACATTCGGCCGGTCTGCCTACCCGGCTTATCAACCAGAACGCCGTCGGAATGAACGCCTGGCTGATCGTTCGCCAGGACGGGCCGAAGACGGTCGCGGATCTCAAGGGAAAAACGATCGGAACGGGCCGCGGCAGCTACATGGCGCGCTACGTGGAAGGGCTGCTCACGGGGGCCGGCATCCGAAAAGATGTCAAGGTGGCGAATATCAACACGCAGGAGGGAGAGGCGGCGGTGAAGTGGAGAGACCTGGCTGCGTTTACCGGTTCCGGCCCGCTTGAGGTTCAGCGCGGCTTTCGCGTTCTGGACGAGGCCGCGAGGCATCCGGGCTTGGAAGGCACGACTGTGACGGTCGTCACCCAGTCCTATCTGGACTCCCACCCTTCCTTTCCCGCGGAGTGGAACAAGGCCCGCGCGGCATGGATCGACGACCTGAGCTCCCATCAAGACGATTATTTCCAGGAGACGGCGTCGCATGCCGGAGTTCCCCCGGCCATATACAAGCAGATCAACCCGCTGCAGTATTACGTAAAAGAGCCCATTACGCAAAGAGGCCTGGCTCTGCTCAACGGAACCAAGGATTTTCTCGTGCAGCAGCGTTTCGCGCGGAAGGATTTCGCGGTAGATAGCTGGCTTGCCTCTCCTGCGCCGGACGTTCATACAGCCAGCAGGAAGAGCGGGGGCCAATGAAGGCGCTCGTTCAAAAAAGTAAAAGACGATAAGCGCCGAACTAAATAGAGAGCTCCGTACAGTGTGTAAGTGGCGCATATACTTCCGCCAATGTGACGCCGTTCACGTCGGCAACCGGTATTGTGTATTCACGGATCCAGTTCCCCAATGCCTCGGGATGCTTTTCCGAAAACTAAGCCTTACCGGAAACTAACATGTCCATATCAACACACATCAGTGGCCACTCACTCAATTCAGAAAGTCCCGCATATGCGAGCTTACTGACCCACCTCGAATGCAGCAAGACAGGTGAAAGCTACGACGCCGACACTCTGCAAAATTTGAGTCGCGCAGGAGCGCCTCTGCTGGCGAGATACGATCTTGAGAAGGCTACGGTCTCGCCCGGCGATCTTGCCGGGGGACCGGCCAATCTCTGGCGCTATTCGCAGTTTCTTCCTATCCGTGATGCGGCATCCATCGTCACACTCGGCGAAGGATGGACTCCGCTGCTCCAGGTGGAGCAGCTCCGCGCGCGCCTGCGCCTTCCGCATATCACTCTCAAAAATGAGGCCGTGAATCCTACGGGTTCTTTCAAGGACCGGGGCATGGCAGTAGCCGTGGCCCGGGCGCATGAACTTGGCGCAAAGGAACTCGCTGTGGGAACGGCAGGCAACGCAGGAAGTTCGCTGGCGGCATACGCCGCAGCGTATGGCCTGCAAGCTCACGTCGCCATGCCCGACGACACCCCACGTGCATTCATCGCCGAGTGCCAGGCTTTCGGCGCGGATCTCTCCCTCGTCAAGGGATTGATCACCGATGCGAACGCCCATGTGCAGAAAGGCATCCGCGAGCATGGTTGGTTCGACACGGCCACGCTTCGTGAGCCATACCGCATCGAGGGCAAGAAGACCCTTGGATATGAGCTGTTCGAACAGTTTGGAGGCTCGCTCCCTGATGTGATCCTCTATCCAACAGGCGGCGGGACAGGGCTGATCGGGATGTGGAAGGCGTTCGACGAGATGGAGCAGCTCGGCTGGGTCGACAGCCGCCGCCCCCGCATGATCTCCGTTCAATCGGACGGCTGCGCCCCGATCGTCCGCGCTTTCGAGCAGGGAGAGGATCACGCCGAGACGTGGCAGGACGCCTCGACAATCGCGAGCGGCCTCCGTGTGCCGCGAGCGATCGGCGATTTCTTGATTTTGGATGCCATCCGAAAATCCGGAGGCGCCGCCATTGCCGTATCGGATCAGGCTATTCGCGCCGCATGGGGCGAGCTGGCATCACTAACCGGCATCTTCGCAGCGCCGGAAGGCGCCGCAACACTCGCAGCCCTGCATGACCTGATCGCCGGCGGTCAGGTGGAGCGGGACGAACGTATCGTCCTTTTCAATACAGGTTCCGGGCTCAAGTACCTGGAGGCCTGGTTCGACGCATCATAGAAGATCTCGCGCACGTATCTTGCGCGCTCATCAAGGCATTGCCAATCTCTCTTCACCGGCCATGTGAAACTCCTCAAGCATGGCCGGCGTGGCAAGATGCGCCATGAACCTCTCTGGGTTTAGCGTGATCCCATTATCTGCTGCAATTCGAGCAGTTCATTCATGTTCCGGCTTGGGCTGTCGCCCTTAGACCATCCCAGGTTCCGGCGATAGCTTCCGAGAAGCCCCTTTGCGATCAACTCCTCCTCATTGACCTCGACATTCCGGTTCGTCTCGGCGGCGACATAGAGGGCGTCGACCGGGCAGTAGGCCTCGCATAAGAAGCAGGTCTGGCACTCCGACTGCCGCGCGATGACGGGGATCTCGCCCGGACTGCCTTCATAGACGTTGGTCGGGCAAATCTCGACGCACTTATTGCAGCCGATGCACCGCGACTGGCTGAGCAATTCGATCAAACGAGCACCCTCCGATCATCGGACGACGTCGTCGCAGCAGAACGGCTGCCGGCCCCTGCCCCAACCAGGGAACTCAGGTCGGGAGACTGATACGTGTGGGCCGCGTCGGCCTTCGTGGGTTCAGGGACAACCGGCTCCGGCACGGGCACACGCCGCGTCCAGAGAGTGTCGAGACCGCCGACCGCCAGATAGTGCCGCTGGGTTGGGTCGAGCAGCGGGAAGTCGAGCCGCTTGTGCATGCCGCGCGTTTCCCTGCGCTCCAGCCCCGCGAAGTAGGACCAGCGAGCTGCGGCAACCAGAGCGGCAGCCTCCCGCGATCGCTGGATCTGAAGCGGAGAGTCCTGCGCAGGCGACTGGTTGACCTCATGCCAGAGTTCATTGAGCTTGTGCAGCGATTCCGTCAGGCCGGCTTCTGTTCGGAAGATATTCTTGTCAAATGGGAAGACCTCAGCCTGTACGCCTTTGACGACCCGGGCGGCGTCGAAGGAGCCTTCATGGCCAACGAGGCCTGCGCCTCCCACCGGGTACACCTGGCGCGCCACCGCGCGTGGACCTAGTTCGAGCGCATGACGTGCGGCTGCCCATCCGGCAATATTGCCGCTCCCGATGGCCCAGGTCATATTAGGGCCGGCGCCGCCGGTAAACCCGCCGCAGTTGAGCTCGCGCGATGCGGCGTCGCCGGCGGCAAACAATCCCGGCACGGTTGTCCCGCAGTCGCGATTGGCGATACGGATACCTCCGGTGCCGCGTACCGTTCCCTCAAGCGAAAGTGTGATCTGGAACCGCTGCGTGAACGGGTCGATCCCCAGACGATCGTATGTCGTAAAGAAGTTAGGCTGGCTCAGACGAAGCATGCGCACAACCTGGGGATCATCGGTCCCTTTGTCGAGCTTACAATAGACAGGCCCGGCCAGCAAGGCCCTGGCGATCGCCGACGTCGACCGGTGTCCGTTGCGGCTCAGACCGGGAATTTCGTTGCCGTCTTTATCACTATAGGTTGCGTACCGGTAAAATGCAGTCTTGGTCATCGAGGGGCCGTCGAGGGGAGCCAGGGAGTAGTGCGCCGAAAACTCCATTCCGGAGAGTTCGCCTCCTGCTTCGACCGCCATCAGCAAACCGTCGCCGGTGTTCGTGTTGCACCCAAGCGCACGGCTCATCCAGGCGCATCCGCCCGACGCCAGTATAATGGCCCCGGCCTTTACCGTCCACGGCAGGTTCTCCTGACGCCGCAGCCCGCGCGCTCCGGCCACCGCGCCCTCGCCGTCGACGAGCAGTTCAAGCGCGGGACTCTGGTCGAGGATCGTCACTCCTGCCTTGCGCACCTGCTTGCGCATGATCCGCATCGTCTCCGAACCCTGTAAGCCTCGATAGGCGGGCCGGCCGTTCAACATGGGCTGATCGTAGCCGCCCCACTCGTAGACCTTGGGCGCCTTCTCGTATGTGATGTCGAGGATCCGGTCCCACCATGAATGGACAGCCAGGTGTCCGCCAAGCGCGTATCGTTCGAACTTAACCGGGTCACGCAACTCCTTGACCGGCGGAATAACCTTTGCGCCCGATGTACTCGCCGCAAACGCTCCGCTCGATCCCAAATACCCCTTGTCCGCCACGACGACGTTAGCTCCGGCCTCAGCCGCCGCCAGCGATGCCCACGCAGCAGCCGGTCCTCCGCCAATCACAAGCACATCGGCCACGATTTCGAGGCCGGGCTCATCGAGTTTGCTCATTACGTTCCACCTTTCGTCGGGAATACCCCATAAAAGCACAAAAGGCCGGTCTCTATTTCCCTGACGGGAGTTGAGATCCGACCTCTTGTGGTCAAGCGAGTCGTTTATGGATAGCTAGTAACAGCCAATTGTATCGCAATATCGTAAGGATGTCAATATTTATTATATATTAACTAGTTTTTGACGATATCACTCCACGATCACGCATGTACGGAGTATATACATTGGAAGTTGGCCGATCTCGACTGCATCCGGTATCTGAGAGACGTCCAGGTAGAGGGATCATGCCTCCTGCGAATATCGCAGGAGGCATGATCTTCAAGGAAGCGTCAGTTGATTACTTCTATACCGCTGACCATCGGGCTGTCGGCGGTTCCGTTCGTGAAGGCGATTGTGATCTTGCCGGTGCTCGGAGCCGTCGCGGTGAATGTCCTGACGACTGCGTTATTGGCCCCACCGGCGGCGTAGACGTCGAAGTTGCTCAGTACCGATGAGCCGTTGATAGCGACGTTGAAGACGCGCTGCCCGCTCGCCGTAAAGAAAGTCTCGGCGAAGTGCAGACGCACCGTATAGACGTGCCCGACGGTCAGGCTCGGGATCGTGTATGTGACGGCGCCATAGCGCATCCGCCGGTACACGGCCTCGGGCGCGGCCACCGCTCCGGCAGCCGTGATGTTGACGATGCCTCCGGAGTAGTACGTGCTCCCCCCTGTGTAGTCTATATCCGCCACGAAATTACCGGCAGCCATAGCGCTTCCCGCAGCGATCTGCAGGGGCTTAGGAATGGTATAGGCAGCGGCGGCTAATGCACTGTCGGTATAGCCGGCGGCCGTCGTCATCGCTTTTACTGTCCCGCTGGCGGTCACGGTAATTGTGCTGCCGGAAGCGACACTGGGGCAGAGGCGCGTCGGCGTCGTGCCGTTGGTCGTGTAGTAGATCGCCGCGCCCGGAGTGGATGAGGTGAGGGTCACCGTCTGCGGGCCGGTATAGGAACCGGGGCCGGGCGACAGGACCGGTGTGGCAGCCAGGGCTGCCGCATATGGCGCGGAGCTCACGACGGAGAAGGTCTCCCAGGAGCCATAGGTCGTCCGGTTGGCGATCAAGGGATTTGCGCCCGCATTGTCGGCGCAGACATACTGATTATTGGCGACCGAGCGCAAGGCGATATTCCCGCTTCCGGCATCGCACTCGGTAAACGTCTCCGTGGAGCCGGCAGTGGTGTGGTTGGCGATCAGAGGATTGCTGCCGCTGGCAGAGACATACAGCCCATTCGCGTACGACTTCAACGCAATATTGTTGTTGCCCATATCGACAACGGTGAAAGTCTCCCACTGCGCATGCGTTGTCCTGTTCGCGATTAGCGGACTTGCTCCGCTATTGTCGGCGGAGACATACTTGCTGTCTGCCGCGGCGAGCAGGGATACGTTGGTTCCGGGGACAAGTTTGCGGACGGGAGGCGTCGGACGGGTGTAGGTAAGCGGGATCTGGCTGTTCATCATCTTCCAGCCGTCGTTAACCAGGCGCATATAATAGTCCGACGAGCAGTGTGTACCATCCTCGTCGAGCGCCGCAAAGGTCGTCGTGCCCGTGTGCAGAAGGGTAACGCCGCTGGGATTGGACGGACTCATGGTCTGGTCCTCGGCCGTAGGCATGATCTGGTTACCCTCGCCGAACTCGTCGAACATGCTGATAAAGGCGCTCTTGACGCCGAGCGTCGTGAGATTGGCGAACTGCTCCCACATAAAGTTGCCATGGACGCGCTGATGCTGGCCCAGATCACCGGGAATGATGCACTCTTGATAGTCGTTGCCGTTGGTGTTGCACCAGGCCAGGTCGGCCTGCCGCGTGCTCTGCATGCCGTCCGCGCCCGAGATGTCGCCGATGGTGCCGACCGTCCACGGCTGGATCATGTTGGCGGTCTGCATACAGGGGAGATAAGGCTGCTGATATGTGCCCCATCTCCATGCCCAGGAGGTGCCGACAATGACGTAGCATCCCTGGTTCTGAAACCATTGGATCAGGCTGAGAGACTGCGCCGGCGTCAGTGAGACATTGCCTTCGACTCCGATCCCCCAGAGTTCCACGACGGGCTTGCCGTTCTGTTTGGCGTAGTTCGCCTGGCTGGGCAGGCTCATGCCGCCGACGATGTGATTGGTCCAATCCGCAGGGCATTCCGTGGGCGCATTCGCCCACCCCGTAAGATCGTAACTGATGTAGTACTTCATTCCGGTCGCAGGGGCCGCCGCCTTGACATTCTGCGGCACATAGTCGGAGTCGGGATACCCGCCGGTCGGATTGAAACGGCCGATCGCGATCGTGTTCATCCCGTTGCTCTTCATCCAGTTAAGTTGGAGCTTTATCACACCGGTATCATACGAGGAGTAGAGCGTCGCGGGCATGCCGTTATTGAGGTTCGGACAACTTGTCTGATACGTGCCGCTGGCGTACGGGCGCATATCGGGGTAAGTTGAGGCGTCGTAGGTGGAGAGTGTCGGTATGTTGCCGTCCGAAGACCAGTGGATCCAGCCCGGAACCTTCTCGTTGCACGAGAACCATCCCTGATAGGCAGCCGTGCACTGGCCGACGATATCGCCCGGCCCGCTTGCAGCCATAGCTGGACGCCCCGCAGCGCCCCCGGCTGCAAGCGCCGCGCACAGGGTCAGCGCTCGACCGATGTAAGTACGTTTCATAATCATGTCCTTTCGACATCTGTCTTGCAAATGTTGCTAAAACAATATATTCACTCGCCTGCCTAGCCTGACAGTGGCCGCAGCGGATCCATTGTAACATTCCACCTGTGCCCTGGCAATGTGGTATCCGAAGGAAAACTTGACGGATTCTCTGTGTTTTGCAGCCCGCTCCCAGAAAAGCAGCAGGCTGCGTTCTGGGAGCGGCAACGCCCAGAGGGCTTTGCCGGGAGCAGAACGTCACTTTTGGTAGGAGTTCTTAACACGATCCATATCGAGTCTACAAAGGCCTTGGCACAACCTTGGCATAATAAATTTGAGCCAAACTACTTGACATGGTACCTTCATCATGGTATTCTTCGGTATAATCATGGTTCACATATAATGCACCATAAATACACTTCGTAATTCCGTATCTAAGAAACATTCAAAAGTAGTCCGAAGAGAGTTGGTCATCTTCGATAGGTAATTATGATTCTATTGTTATTATAGTTATCTTTATTTTTCTCATTACGTTAAGGCGATATTGGTTTTGTACCATACACGCAAATGGTCTAAAATCCTAACCCATAAAGGTGTGAAGCCATGAGAAACAAAGCAGCGGTACGCTGCCTTACTCGGTTCGGCGCGGTGGCGATGGCGGCCGCATTCTGTCCGCTCCTTACCGGTCCAGCCCGGGCCGGAACATGGACTCAGCTCCCTCCTCGCAATGTCTGGGGCGGAGAGCAGATCGTTCTCTTAAGCGATGGTACAGTCATGTTCCAGGGTGGCAGCGCCATGGCTTCCATCCTGCATCCGGATGCGGCGGGAAATTACGCCAATGGAATGTGGACGAGCAGAAGCCCTTCTCCATATGGCTCATGGCTCTGCCCATCCTCGACACTCAATGACGGCACATGGCTGTATTATGGGGGCGAGTATAACCCGAATAATCCGTCCGCTGCGGAAATCTACGATCCCGCCACCGGGGCGTGGCGCATTGGGATCTCTCCGGTCTCCAGAAACGTCTACGACTCCTGCAATGCCACGCTTGCGAACGGGCTGGTTCTGAACAACTCCCTTGCCGGAACGGAACAGTACAACTGGCAGACATCTTCGTGGTCGTATGTGGCTCAGGCGTTAAACTGGGGCGATGAGGCCAATGTCGAGCTGCTCCCTAGCGGCGATGTCTTCGACCCACTGTTTAACGAGCAATACAAGGCTTCAACCGGCACATGGTTCGCCATCCCTGCCCCGCCCATCACGATGGGCAACGATCCCGGGCCGACGATCCAGTGCTACAACGGCAAAGTCGTCGTCGAATCCACCACGAACCAGATCGCGTTTTACACGCCTTCGGCAACGCCGGGCGTGGCCGGAACCTGGTCTCCCACTACGATCACGCTGCCGAGCGGGGTCTCGCTTGGCGATACGAATTCCACCATGGAGCCCAACGGCGATGTCCTGATCGGCGGGACGAACGTCTACGAACTCGACCCCACCACCAACGCCATCGCTCTCTCGGCATCCGGCCCCGGCGGCACCTTTTTGACGCTGCCGAACGGCCAGATCGTCGTGTGCGACGGCCCCCATAACTGGATCTATACTCCGACCGGCGCCCCTTCCAGCGCCTGGCGTCCGACCGTTACCAGCGTAACCGGAACCGGACCTTTCACCCTTACGGGAACGCAGCTCTTCGGGCTCAGCCAGTGCGCCACAGACAACGACGACGGCAATGCGGCGGAAAACTACCCGATCGTATATCTGAAGAGCGGATCCAACGTCTGGTATTGCCGCAGCTACAACTACAGCACGCGCACCATCGCTTCCGGAAGCACGGCGGAAACCTGCCAGTTCTCGCTGCCCGCCAGCCTTGCGGCCGGCACATACAGCCTCTATGTCTCCGTAAACGGCATTTCGTCGGCGACCGCCTTTAGCTTCACGGCTCCCGCCGCGCCGGCCCTGTACCTGAGCTCCGGCCAGCAGTACAAAATGGTGCCGTCTTCGAGCGGCAGCTATCCCATGAACTACAATGGCGGAAATCCGGCAGAGTTGGTCGCCACAGTCGACAGCAACGACTACTGGACTGCGATTCGCAATGCGAACGGGACGTACACGCTGCGGGCCAACACCGGTCCCATCCTGGACGGCAATGGCGTAACCGCATCCGGAGGCGCAGTCGTTACCAAACCGGCCACCGGCGGCCAGAATCAGGAGTGGGTCATCACACAGGTCGGCGGCGGTTACTACGAAATCACCAACAAAACCTCGGGACTTGCACTCGACGGCGGAACCGGTCCGGCAGCCAACCAGCCGATCGTGCAGACCACATATAGCGGCGCAACAGGGCAGAAGTGGACGCTGCTGATGGCGAACCCGGCTCCGGTGGGACTGGCTTCCGGCCACAAACACATCCTCATGCCCTCCTCAAGCGGCAGCTACGCCATGAACTCGAACACCGGCGGAAACCCGGAAGAGTATGTCGGGGACCTGGACGGCAACGACAACTGGACCGCAACCCGGAACGCAAACGGAACGTATACGCTGGTGGACAGCATCGGGACCGCTCTGGACGGCAACGGCGTAACCACGTCCGGTGGCGCAGTCGTCACCAAGCCGGTCAGTGGCAGCTCCGACCAGCAGTGGACCGTGACCTCCGCGGGAGGCGGATACTACGAGTTCGCCAACAAAACCTCGGGCCTTGCACTCGATGGCGGAACGGGACCGGGAGCCAACCAGACCATCGTACAAACCACGTACACCGGCGCGACAGGTCAGAAATGGATGATTACCGACATCACTGTAAACGGCTTCATCGTAACCTACGAGCCGGCCCTGATTCCGGCGTGGGGCGCGACGGCGACCGGCATCCCGCAGAACGTAAATCTGGAGCAGAACAGCAGCATCTCCTTCCCCGTCAGCGTCCTTGCGAACACCTTTAACGGCGGCTCCGTGGGAACCGTCACCTTCAGCGTATCCGGGCTTCCGCTTGGCGCAACCGCATCGTTCTCACCGGCCAGCATCACCGGCACAGGAACCACGACCTGCACGATCAGCGCCGCCACACCGGCGTTAGGGACATACACGATCGACATCACCGGCGTGGGCAGCGGCATCTCGGCGGGAATCGTCGAGGGACAGGACATGCATCTGAATGTGCTCGGCTCCGTCCTTGCATTTGGAGCCTCGGTGGCGAATGGCACATACAGCATCGTAAACGCGGCGCAGACGACCTTCCCGACACTGGGATCGAACTATCAGGGCGCCGGGGAGATCGGACTGGAGAATGACGGCGGCAGCGTACAGCTCTGGGACCTGAAGTACAGCGCCCCACAGGATCAGTGGATCGTAACGCAGGTCGGAAACTACTATAAAATCGTCAGCGTCACAAGCGGTCTCGCCCTGACCGCCTCGTCGAGCAGCAACGTCACCGAAGCGGCCTACACCGGCGCAACCTCCCAATTGTGGTGGTTCAGCCCGGGCGGCACGGGCTTCAGCATCCAGAACCAGCAGTACGGAACCACGCTGGATGCAACGTCCAATACGCTTGGCACTTCGCCCGTCCTCACCGCGTGGACCGGCGGCGCGCTGCACCAGGACTGGGTACTCCATTCTAATGCCGGGGATTAAATGAGGAGGCGTTCGTTCAGACCCACCCCATCCCCTCCCGAAGGGAGGGCGCGTCTCGGTTGGAGCAAGCGTTTTGTTTCTTGGCATATGTCAAGATAGCGAGGCCATTCTCCAAGGCGAACGGCCCTCCCCTTCGGGGAGGACGCAAGGAGGGGTCCTAACGAGCGAACGCCCGCAGGATTTGAGAAAGCCTATGCGCTATTCCATAGCGATCACATTCACTCTGGCATGTCTGCCATGGTCCTCTATACGGACCATGGCAGCGCCGGATATCTCGATTGAGCCTGGCGGCATCTCCACACCGCTGTCGCTTTTGTGGCAAACACCCGGGACGGCCAGTACGGCTCAGCTTCCGCTATCCGCGAACGGCTCCGTCTACTATGCCGCCGGAAGAGTTCTGCATGCCGTTCGCGGATCGGACGGGGCATCCTTATGGACTTACGAGGGCGAAGCCAACTTCACATCTGCCCCCGCGCTCTGCGGCGGATCGCTTTACATTGGCGACGGCGCAGGCATCACCAGGGTCGATTTGAAGAATGGTTCCCTGATTTGGAAGAAGGCGCTTGGGTCGCCGGTCCATTCCACGCCAATCTCAGCAGACGGCAAGCTCTATTTCGGCTCAGACGACGGCCGTGTCTATGCGATGGATCCTATATCCGACGATCTGGTGTGGACCTTCAAGGCCAGCAGTCCCGTCATGGCTCAGTTGGCGGTCTGCGACAACGGAGACTTGCTGGCTGCGTCCGAAGACAACAGCCTCTACTGCCTCTCCGGAACGACGGGACGCCGTAAGTGGCGCACATCATTGCCCGCCGTACTGACTTCACCTGCATATTCGAGTGGCGTCTGTTATATCGGAGCGGGCAGCGATTTTTACGGCATCGATTCGGGCAGCGGCACAATCCGCCTGAAGGTTCATCTCGATGCCGGCATCACATCTGCTCCTGCCGTCAGCGACACCGGCATCTTCATCACGACAGACGACCACCGATGCAGGGCGTTGAGTTCTCGCGGAAGTCAGATCTGGACGGCGGATATCGGCGATAACAGCGCCGTACCGGTTTTGCCGGCCGGAAAGAGCGTAGTGGTCTCCACTCAGCACGGAGTGATTTTCGCCTATGACTCCCAAACAGGGAAATTGCTCTGGAACTATGTTGTACAGCCGAAGGCACTCTCGGGTCAGATGAGCGTGCCGGTATCACAGATCTATGTCGGCTCTACACTCTATGTTCTTGCCGGCGACGGTGGCCTCAGCGCTTTTGAGGCTCAGGCTTCCGACAAGGACAGTCCGATCGTCGCGGATATGCTCCCCTCCTCCGGAACGCCGGTCTCCGGCGCTCAGGTTCCTTTTGCCGCCACGGTCGCCGACCAGGGCTCCGGCATTTCGCCCGCCACAGTCTCTTTTACGGTGGATGGCGTGGCCCTCGACTCCGTTCGTTATTTCGCCGCATGGAACGGCGTGCGTGTGTCTGCAAATCCCGATGCCGCATCCATACAGAAACCGCTGACGGACGGCGTCCATACCGCAACCTTGAAGGCAACCGATTGGAAGGGCAATACCGTCACCAAAACATGGAACTTTACGGTAGACAGCAAGATTGCAGCGGTTCCTGCTCCCGATTCCCATACCAAGCCGTTATCCAGCGCCTACAGCAGCGATCCATGGACAGATCCGAATTATCCCTATCCAAAGCCCTCTCCGGACGGCGATAACCGATTGCAGCGGCAACAGGCTCTGCAAATCTACCAGACGCTTATGAGAGAGTATCAGCAGAATGGCGGACCACAGCCCCCTCTGCCGCCATCCTACTGAGGCAAGATGAAGAGACACAACGGATTATGCTATTCGTCGGCTCCCCTCCCCAGCCTTCCCCGAAGGAGAGGGAGTCAGAGAAGAGCAGCCATCGCAAACGTTCCTAAATCCTAAAGCCCCTCTCCTTTGGGGAGGCCTGGGGAGGGGAGCCGACGACGCAAAGTAACGTGCATGAACAAAATCTTAAGACGATATGACGTCTTTCATGGCAATGCGAAGGTCACGCGCCGCCAGTTGTTGAGCGGCATTCTCACCGGCAGCCCTTTGGCAGACGCGCCGGTGGAAGGAGCAGTCCACGAATACTGGATACAGGCGGATAGCTTTTCGAAAAACGTCGCGCTGAACGGCCGGGACGATTTTATGGGAGACAAGTACAGCCCGGAACAAACGACCTATTTCGCTGCCGGCTATCGCGCCTATACGCGGAATTGGGAAGAGCCTCTGCCCGGCGATTCCCTGATCGGCGCAAACGATGGGATCCCGGGACCGGTCATTCGCGCAAAGGTGGGCGATACGATCATCATCCACTTCAGAAATCGCGATACTGCCCATCGCAATCCGCACAGCATCCATGCGCATGGATTGCTGTATGGACAGGGAGACGACGGCGCGTGGAACACGAACGGCCCGGACATACCTGGATCGGCAATCGCTCTCGGGCAAAGTTACACATATCGCTTTACCGCATCCCCATCTTCTGTCGGCACGTGGTTGTATTACGATTACTCCATGCCGGAACGCTATGGCGGTCAGATCTTCCGCCCCCGTCAGGTGAGGCACGCGTTCAAGAAAGCGCCTCTTGGAGAACCGGACGAGCAATACAAGTCCATGGCGGGCCAGATGGGGCTTTTCGGCTTGATCGTGATCGAAGATCCCGGGGCAACAGCCGCAGATCGCGAAAACATTGTGCTCCTTCACGACCTTTACTCGGAAGACATACCGGCGTTAGGCCAGGACCTCGACTGCATCAACGGCAACTGCTTTCTCTCAAACACTCCGACATTCCACGCTAAGGTCGGCGACCGCGTGAAATGGCGAGTAGGCGTGATGGGCAAGGAAAACCATGTGTTCCATATTCACGGCCACCGCTGGATGTCTCAAGGCGCATATCGCGATACGCTCATCCTTGGCCCCGGCGAAACCGGGACCGTCGAATATATCGAACAGTCGCCGGGGACATGGCTCTATCACTGCCACGTCACCGAACATATGTCGGGAGGAATGGCGGGACTGTACGTGGTTACGGAATAGGAAGATTTGGAAATGTTCGCCAAAACAAGATCGGCGAGAACGGTGTGCGCCCTCACGGCCGCGTTGACGTCCTGTATTGCCGCAGCATCCTTAGCGCCGCCTCCGGCGGGTACACGTCAGGCAGACGCCGCGCCGGCATGGTCTCCGGGAGGGTCTCCTCCGGATGCTTCTAATTCAATGGCACTTCCGCTCGTTCCGTCACGCATCGCATCACCCACATACTTCGCGGACATTCAGCCACTGATCGAGCGCCACTGCGCATCCTGCCATCACGAGGGAACGGCAGCGCCGTTCCCACTGCAGTCTTATCGAGACGTCAAACGGCGAGCAGCCCAGATCGCCGACATGGTCGCGGCCGGCATGATGCCACCCTGGGAACCGAACTCGCATGGTGAACTGCTGGACGAAAACAGGATCACGCCGGAGGATTCCGCGATGCTGCGGCGCTGGGTGGAACTCGGCGCGCCCTCGGGAGACAACCATACGCGTCCACCCGATCTTCGAAAGCCGGAGATCCCTCTTGGAACGCCTTCCGCCATTCTCTCTCCAAAGTCTCCCGTCACCATTGCGGCGGACGCCGGTGACTTCTATCACTGTTACGTTCTTCCAACCCACTACGGGACCGATAAGTATCTATCCGCCATTGCGTTCCAGCCCGGTAATCCCCATGTTGCCGACCATGCGCTCGAATATCTGGATGTCCACCGGCAGGTCCGCCTGCTCAACCATACACAGCCCGGCTCGGGATTTACCGTGTCGCGAAGCTCCAGCGGGCTGCTGCCATCCATGGTGATCGGCGGCTGGGGCATATCGACCCCGGCGCGGCCGTATCCGCAGGGCTCCGGTCTCCTGCTCCCCAAAGATGCGGACCTTCTGCTGGAAGTGCACTACCATGGCACCGGTAAACCGGAGACGGACCTTCCCAAAGTATTGCTCTATTTTTGCGATAAGCCCCCGGATAAACAAGTTCGGACTGCTCCGGTAATGGTTTCCCCTCTTCGACTAATAGCAGGCAGCCAGAGCTTTATGGGCGAGCGCCCAGTCAGATCGGCGATTTCCATCATAGGCGTTATGCCTTATCTGCGCGCCAGGGGCAGGTCGCTATCACTGGGCATGATCGCTCCCGATACGGCCTTCCGTGAGATGCTGAACACGCCGCACTGGGATTTCAATTGGATTGGCAATTACCGATACAAAGAGCCGATTCATGTCCCTGCGGCTTCCTTGCTGATGTTGAAGGCAAATTTCGCTCCCCGGGAAGACCGGGGAGTTGGCGCGGACACGGCCAAGCCGATCGGATGGGGCGACACGCTCGATGATGAAAACGCGGTCGCCTATATCTTCTATACAACCGACCGCGAACATCTTCGACAGGGCGAACGGACAGCCGGGATTCCCGAACTTGGCGGTGCGAACGACACGGCCATAACTCGTATCCTGCTCGATATGTTTGATGCGAATAAGGACGGCCAGATCGACCCGAAGGAGAAGATCTCCATGCGCCGCATCTTCGGAGCCAATATACCGAAGATGACCGGAATGGAAATGTAATGCAAGGGCCAGCCGATCTCTATGACAGAAACAAGAGAAATAAATATGGACAGACCGCTTTCATCGGCCAACCCACCCTGGCATCGGAACCATCTCACGCGGCGGACTCTTGTAAAGGGAGCTCTCGCAACCGGCGCGGCGGCACTTCTGACGGAGCTTCATGGCGAGAAGGCGTCTCTGGCGACATCCCTCAAACCGCCTCATTCAGGCGTGGTCCGCGAGTACTGGATTCAAGCCGATTCGTTCGAGAGAAACCTCGTTCCAAGTTCCCAGGACGATGTGCAGGGATATCGGTGGGAGGCTGCGGACTGCACCTATTGGGCTGCCGGCTTTCGCGCCTACACGCCGCATTGGGGGCGGCCGCTGCAGGCTTCACGGGAGATCGGCGAAAATTCCGGCATCCCGGGGCCGGTCATTCGCGGGAAAGTCGGCGATCAAATCAAAATCCACTTCCGCAATAATGACACGCACTACGGCTTTCCGCATAGCATACATGTGCATGGGCTTCTGTACCGCCCCGAGATGGACGGCGCATGGATGTCATATGCAGGTAAGTCTCCGGGAACCGCCATCTACCCAGGGGAAACGTACACCTACGAGTACACGGTTCTGCCGGACTCCGTTGGCTCCTGGGTTTACCACGACCATTCCATCCCTCAGGCGATCGGCGGCGGCGCTCCCGTTATGGATATTGGAACGCAGCTGGGAATGTTCGGCCTCATCGCCATCGAAGATTCGGAAACTCCGCCTGTTGACCGTGAGATATTTCTGTTCTTCCATCAGCTATACGCCGCCGATATCCCATCGCTGGCCCAGGACTTCGCGTGCTTCAACGGCCATGCATTCAGCCCGAACACACCGGCATTTCAGGCGAAGGCCGGCGAACGGGTACGATGGCGCATTGGGGCTTTAGGGCAGGAGTTCTATGTATTCCACCTCCATGGACACCGCTGGCGAACAGAAGGCGGATACACGGATACGGCGATCCTCGGACCGGCAACGACGGCAACCGTGGAGTATGTCGAAGACAATCCGGGGCGATGGTTCTATCACTGCACGGTCCCCGGACATGTCGTCGCCGGAATGACCGGATTGTACATCGTTAACCCGCGATGACCTTACGCCGGCGAGAAGGCGATTGCGCAGATAAAGATTAATAAAACTCTCAGTCTCCCAGAGGCAAGGGGCGTCTGGGAGACCACAGACAAGGTTAACATGTTTCACAAATACGGCTATCACACATTCCTCTACGCTTGCAGCATCATATCGATGAGTTTGTATGCAGGCAACGAGGCATCGGCTTCGGGGCTGGACGGCGCCGGTATTGGGCAAGGTAAGTTTACTTCAGCATCGGCGAAGTTCGGCAAAGCGCTGGAGATCAATGGTTCGTCCGGGTGCGTTTCACTTCCGGGCGGAACGACCGGTCCATTGTCCTTCGCTGCCGGATCGAGCTTTACGATCACAGCTCGCATAAAGACATCGGGGGCGGAGCCCGGGCCGTTTGTCATTGCAGGGTACAGCACCAAGACACTGGACCATGACATCTGGCTGGCAGTCGCTTCCGGCAAATTGGAATTCAATGCGCTGTCTCCGAACACTGTCAGCTTTACACCCGGCACACACAGAGTAAACGACGGCGCATGGCACAACGTCGCGCTGGTAGTCGATGGAAGTATGGCAACTTCTTATGTCGACGGTACGAAGGATGCCTTCTTTACCTATGCCGACTACGCAGGCGACATGAGCGCCGGAACCGCTTTCATTGGGGGATGGCCGGATACACAAAACTATTTCCGCGGGGAGATCGATGAGGTAGCGGTTTATGATGCGGCTTTAACATCTCCCGGCACGATAAATCCGGGTAAGCCAATCGTGAACGGCGCACAGAGTTTGATTGCGCTCTATCATCTCGATGACAATTACGCAGACGCCTGCACTAACGAGCGGCCGCCGGTAAAGGCCGTCGACACAGGATCGAGAAATGTCCCTGTGGACGATACACATATCGTAGTCAGTCCTTACAACTGGTACAGAAACGGAAACGCTTACCTGCAATCCCCGAATCCGGGGGCGTATTTAAAGGTTGGTTTTACGGGCACATCTCTGTCTTTGGGGGTCGATGTATCGTCGGAGACGACTGCAAACCTGGCAAAGGAGCAGTACCCCGTAGTCCGGTACTCGATAGACTATGGGCCGGCCGTTACGATGCAGCTTACGCCTTCGACCAGGCAGATCGATTGCGCTGCGGGATTGCGCGGAGGCGATCATAACCTCTATATACAGTACATTGCGGGATATGTTTTCGAGGACTTCTGGACGCCCGTCAATGTGGTTCGTCTGACAGGGTTTACTGTTGATGGCGGAGCCGGGTTGATCGCCCCGTTTGGAGCGGGGGCTGCAAAACCCAGGAGCATATTGTGCCTTGGGGACAGTATCACCAATGCCGACGACAATGTGGCGACATTCAGCGGCGGAATTACAAACGCGGTGGGAACGCAAGATGCCGAGTTTGGCTATGTGCCTCCCATAGCAGCTGCCCTGGGCGCTGAGTACGGCGTGGTGGCATACGGCGGAGCATCCTGGGACGGTGGAGCGGCGGACGGCCATACTCCGGGACTTATGACCTTCTACAACAGCCTCGACAGCGCGCACTCAAGACTTGTGGAAGGCAAATTCTCCCCTGCCCCGAGCGACATCTTTATCAACATGGGCGAGAACAACGGCCCCAGGAATGGCGACGTTTCAAGCTTGCTGGCATCGCTTCGTACAGCGTCATCGTCTGAAACCAATATCTTTGTGATCGTGCCGTTCAGCGGACGGCGGCGGACCGAATTGACCGACGGCGTGGCGGACTACCAAAAGGCAAAAGCCGGCGACAAGCGCGTATATCTGCTTGATACGGGCGACTGTCCGTTTTTGACCGACGCCGGCCCCACGATGCTGTCTGTAGATGGACAGCATCCGCTGACAGCACTGGATGCATTGCTTGCGGCAGAGATCGTGCAGGCGCGCGCAGAGAAGGTGAGGAAGTAGAGGATGAGGAGAGATCCTCTCCCTCAGGCGCTGTCGCGCCTCTTCCCTCCCCGGCTCGGGAAGGGATGTCCAAAGATCGAAGCCCAGGCGACTCTTAAATGTGCGTAGCTGAGATCATAAACTTAGCCTAAATTTCGAGTCGTCTGGTTATCGAATGTTGGACACCCCTTTCCTATAAGCCCCACTGGTGGGTCGGAGAGGGGAAAAGCGAGTTGCACGAGCTTGGGGGAGAGGATTCCGGCTTACCGGCGCTACCCTCTCGGCGAAATACTGCTTTCGCGCACGATCAATTCCACGGGAAGCTCTTCAGACACGGCAGGGGCGATGCCGTAGTTCATCCGGCGAATTAACAGTTCTACGGCCCTTTCCCCAATGGCTTCGAAGGGCTGTGCCGCGCTTGTTAAGCCGACGCCGTTTGGAAGAATGGGAACAAGATTATCGAAACCGGTAACGGCGACATCTCCCGGAATTGTAAGTCCGAGAAGTTCCAGCCGTTCACAAAGGTCCACCGCCAGGTAGTCCGTCAAACAGACGGCGGCGGTGGGCCGCTGATCCGCAGGAAGAGCGAAGACGGCGTCAACGACCGCCCAATCTCGTTCGTCATCGTAAGTGGAGATGGTCAGGATCATCTCCGTCATTTCCGCGCCCCCGTCGCTCCACATGGCGTCCGAATATCCCTGGGCGCGGTCGACAACAGGATTAATGCGTTCATTCCGCGTCAGATAGGCAATACGCCGATGACCTTGAGAGACTAAATGGTTGGTAGCCGCTTTCATGGCCTCCAGGTTTTGCACTCCCACATAATCCATGTCCGGTCCCATTGTGTTGCGATCGAGCAGGACGATGGGAACCTTGCGATTGACCTCACGGACGAGATCGTGGTTCTGATTGTAGGCGTATGGATAAAACAGCGCTCCGCCGAAACCCTGATCGTGTATGTAGGTCAGGAGCTTTGCCTCGTTTTCGGCATTCTCATCGTCCGTGCCTAACTCGCCGAGATTCAGGAAAACCGCGTGGTATCCGTGGCTCAGTAGCGCCTGGTTCATCCCCCAGAGTATGCGCTGCTGCGACGTGCCTGTATGCTCCAATGGTCCGCCGCCGTGCCACATAATCAAGGCGATAAACTTGGAGGACGCTATTCCGGACGACGATCTGGGGACGCTGACCTGCTCTCTGTATTCCTGGTGAGATGCGACGGACGGACGGCAATGGGGACGCTGTATTATAAGGCCTGCCTCGACAAGCTGATTGATGGCGATCCGAATCGAGCGGCGGTGCGCGCCAAGGTCAGAAGCCAGAACTCTTTCGGGAGGCAGGAGGTCTCCAGGGCGATATATTCCGGACCTGATCCGCTCGTAGAGCGCGTCCGCAACACGTTCGGGGGCAGTAGCAGTTCCGGACACATCGGAATTCTGTGTGGATGTTTGGGACAACATAGGGTTAAGCCGCGCCGGCCCCTGATGAAACGGCCAGCCCCGTACTGCTTTCTCGCACAATAAGCTGCACCGGAAGTTCCACCCACACCGGAGTAGCATTTCTATCGTTGATCCGGCGCATCAACACCTCCACGGCTTTAGCGCCCATATCTTCAAAGGGCTGCGCGGATGTTGTCAATCCACTACCGTTCGGCAGAGATGGAGCAATGTTATCGAAACCGGTCAGTGAGACATCGCCGGGTACGGATAGCCCAAGATAACCAAGGCGCTTGAAAACGAGCGCAGCCACATTATCATTCAAGCAGACGGCTGCCGTGGGACGCTTGCCTTCAGGAAGCCGGAACACGGCATCGAAAGTAACCCATGCCCGGTAGTCCCCGTAGTGAGATATCGTCAGAAGCATCTCCTGGATGCCGACGGCGTTCGAACCGCGCATCGCTTCCGAATACCCTACAGCACGATCCAGTACGGCATTGATCGGCTCCCGGAACGTCACGTATGCAATCCGGCAATGCCCCTCGCCGATGAGGTATGTGGTGATTTCCGATATTCCGGCCAGGTTCTGGACGCCGACAAAATCCATGTCGTAGCCCATCACGTTCCTGTCCAGAAGGACAATGGGAACGCTGCGATTTACTTCCCGCACCAATTCGTGGTTGCGGCGGTAAGCCCATGGATAGAATAATGCTCCGCCGAAACCCTGCTCCTTCACATACATCAGGTGCTTTGCTTCGTTCTCCGCGTTCTCATCTTCCGTTCCAAGGTCTCCGGAGTTCAGGAATACTCCATGGTACCCCAGCCTCATGACCGCTTCGTTTATCCCCTGGAAGATACGCTTCTGCGCGATATCATCTATTCCGCCGCTGCAAAAGATCAGTGCTATAAAATTGGAATTGGAGATGCCGGCAGATTTGCGCGCCGGCTCCAGCCTGATGCGCTGATTGGAAGGTTCTACTATTGGGCGGCGATTGGGGCGCTGGGAGACCATGCCCGCTCTAACCAATTGTTCGACGGCTAACCGGACAGAGCGTCTGTGAACGTTAAGGTCGGCGGCAAGCGTACGCTCCGACGGCAGCAGTTCACCGGGGGCATACATACCCGACCTGATTCTTTCCATCAGGATTTCGGCAACCCCGTCCGGCTGGGTCTTAGGCGGGCTGGCTGCAGCTTCTGACACGAATTCTTTGGTGGACATTTAGAATTGCACTTCGCTTTAACGCAATACGACACACCTATGGTACCACGCCAGTGCACCATTCGGAGTATCATGGCTCAACTCCTCCCCTATTGTGCGGCCAAATCGTGTTTCTCTGTCTCATTCTTGTCGCGGAAGATAGAGAGGAATAGTCCATGGCTTGCCTTTCGAATATTCCTCATGTCTTAAAGCCGGCTTATTTGCCCTGAGTCGTTGCGACGGAAGCGACTGCGCGATAGACGGCTTCATTCGCCGCTTTTACGCGATGGAAGTCCATCTTTTCGAACTTGCGGTCATAGGTCAGGAAACCGTTTACTTCGTGCTCGACATCGGTGATCTGTGTATAGACGGCGGCGCTGAGGCCTTTCTTTTCGACCAGTGGCACGAGTTCCGCCTGGGCTTGTTCGAAGCGTTTCGTTAAGGCATCGGTACCCGGCTGCATCTCGTAGGCGTTGTTGTCCACCGGCCACATATGGCCCGGGACGAGAAGACCGACTCCGCCATATTCTCCGAGCGAGGCCGCGCGTGTTGCGCTTGGCTGAGGCGGATCACCTGGGCCAATATAGATATGCAGATCGTCAAAGTCGCCGTTGCCCGGATCGCCCGGCGCGGGCCGATAACCGGGAGCATTGTTGTAGCCTGTGTTGCCGTCGACCAGGCGGGTTGGGTCGAGCTCTTTGGTCCACGAGGTGATGCGGGGAACATCATATGCGCCCCAGTTCTCGTTGAACGGCACCCAGGCGACGATGGCGGGTGAGTTGAAGTGCTGTGCGATGATCGTCTGCCACTCGCGCTCGAATTGCGGCCGCGTTCGCTCCGGTGCGTCGTCGGGATACCACATGGACGGCATATCCTGCCAGACAAGCAGACCCAGTTTGTCCGCCCAGTAATACCAGCGCTGAGGCTCGACTTTAGCGTGTTTGCGGACGAGGTTGAACCCGAGCCGCTTGATGGTCGCAAGATCGAATTTGAGGGCTTCGTCCGCCGGCGCGGTATGAATTCCATCCGGCCAGTATCCCTGATCCAGAGGCCCCATCTGGAAAATGAACTTTCCGTTGAGCAGAGTCCGCAGCTGTCCCGATACTTTTCCGAGACTCACGGAACGCATGCCGAAATAGCTGTTCACTTCATCGAACACCCTGCCCTTATGATCGGCAAGTTGAACCTTGAGATCATAGAGGAAGGGATCGTCCGGCGACCAGAGCCGTGGATTGGGCACCGGTATTTCCAACGGACCGCCGCTGCTGCCGGAGACGTGGCCGACGGTTTTGCCTCCCGCCGAAACGACGATATTGATCCGGTCTGCTTTGCCGGAGAGCTGGGACGCAATCTTAACGGCCGAGCGGCTCACATCGGGAGTGATGACCAGATTTTGAATGTAGGACTGAGGGACCGGTTCCAGCCAGACTGTCTGCCAGATCCCGGACGTGAACGTGTAATCTCCCTGGGTGACGCAGTCTTTGCCGCAGGAATGACGGCCGTCGTTATCGTCGCGCGCTCCGACCACGAGTTCGTTCTTGCCGCGATGCAGCGAATCGGTGATGTCGAACTCGAATGCGTCCCAGCCGCCTTCGTGCGTCCCCACCAGATGCCCGTTCACAAATACCGCCGACTGGCAGTCCACAGCGCCGAAGTGCAGCAATACCCTCTTCTTTTTCCAGGCGCTCGGGATGGTGAAGCTGCGGCGATACCACATGTTGATCTCTTGCTTGCGCATGATTCCCGAAAGATAGGATTGAGGGGGAAACGGCACTCGGATCTGTTCAGGCTTATCCGGAAATGCCGGCGGCGCGGGGTGTGTATCGATGGGACTGGCGCACGATGCCCCCCCAAGATAATCCCATTTGCCGTTCAGATTGAGCCAGTCCGAACGAGTGAGCTGCGGGCGGGGATATTCGGGCAGCGGAACGGCTGCAGATGCTGCAGCTTCCGTCCATGGTGTCGACAGAAGAGCGATAGGTTTGGCGTGGTCTTGGGCGCCATCTGCTGCCGCGGCCTGGACGGAAGCCATCGACAGTGCGAGAATGGCGATGCTTATGATGGGTGACGTCAAAAGTGTAATGTTCATGTATTCTCACAGGATGACAGTGCCGGCTGCCAGGCGTGACGCAATCAGAACATCATTGCAGTCAACCAGGATAAGCCGGCACAAAATCTGTTACTTGATACGATGATATTAATACACAATCGTCAAAGCATGTTCAATATGCATCACATGGCAGCTAAACCATTGTGGTCCCCATGGATTAAGACGGCTGCGCCAGGCGCAAACGCAGGGGAGCGCCGGGCATCGCGGCCACGATCTTTGCGCCGTTATCTGTCCGCACGGCTTTTCCGCTGTCGATAGTGACGGAATAGTTGAAGTCATGGAAGCTGTAATCAAGCCGGCTTGGCGTTACCTTACGCAGCGCGCTGAGGCTTGGCTCCCATTCAAATATCAGCGCCAGACGCGAGCCTGGAGAGGTTCCGTGTACGCTGCATTCAATATCCCGTTCTCGGAACAGCGCCTTAAACACGCCTCCGTTCTCAAGGGGCAGATTTGCCTGCAGAAGCGTCCCGGATTCGGTGACATGGGGCCGTCCCGTCAGCGCAAGGGGCTTCTCTGCTCCATCGTGTCCGACCAGCACAAACCGTCCCATGGCACGGCCGCCTTTGCCGCTCCAGTGGTACCCATCAAGAACAGCCAGCAGGCGCTGCTCGATTCCATGTTCCTTAACCGTCTCCGTTAGAAACGGCTGCTGGAAGTCGTCGTGATACACATGCAGGTCGCGCAGATAGAACTCGCTGCCGCGCAGGTGCAGGTTCGCGCGCAAATATCTGCTCTGATACCAGACGGTTCGCTCCGGCGCGCGGCCCAATGTGCCGAAAGAGGCATGCGTTATGGCGAGCCTGCCGGGGGTCTCTCCACTTGCCGGTATGTGGATTTGCGCGAGTTCGGCGGCGCTCTGGTTATGCGCCACCCCATCTAATGTATAGCTTATGCGCAGTTCTTTATGCTGGCCGGGGGCGGGATCGCCGCCAAGCCGGTTGCTCGATGTGACGGTAAGGGTATTTCCCTGGACCATGCTTTTGACCACACCGGTAACATCGCAAACTCCGGCGGTATCTCCATGTCCGAATGGGTCTTCCAGCATGACCTGCGCCTGGGTGGGAGTGGCGGAAAAGGTTTTCTTAAATCGCCGGCCCGTTTCTCCCATCGTTTCCACAATAAAGCCGCCCTGCTTCACGGCCTTAGCCAGTTTTTGCATTTGCATCGGATAGGCTTCGCTCATTTGCGGCCATCCAAAACTGTTTTCCTGACCAAGCTGCCCGTAAGCAAAGGCTTGAGTTGGGGCATAGGCGATCATGTTGAGGAAATTATCGACAAACGTCTTGGATTGGCCCGATGCCCATACAGGTTCCATGGTATCGGGATAGGGAATCTTGTTGTCGTAATAATAAACGGGATCCTGACCGAGCAGCCGGAACATAGGCGTCGAAATCTGATTCTTTGCCTCCACCGCCGGGCTCCAGGCATTGTTCCGGTTGGGATAGTAGGCTGCGATCGGCGCTCCCCAGATCGTAAATCCATCGGTGGCGAGCTGGTCGCGGCAGTTCCCGAAGGCATCGATGTCATAGTGGTCGGAGAGATGCGCGATGGTAATCGCATCGAGGTTCCAGGAGGCGATCGATTTGACATCGTGACCGAAGATCCGCCGGAAGGTTTTCATGGCCGTATCGGCAAGTTTACGTCTCTCAGCAGGGGTGTAGCCAATGGAATACGCAACAGGCACATGGTAGTCCCATTCCCAGCTGGGATTTCCACGCCAGGCAATGCCCGCGTCGTCACATATTCGCCGGTTCATCTCAAACCAGATGCCCACTTCATGGTTCGCGGGCATTTCGGATTTGAGATACGCCACAAACGGTCCTTCGACCAGCGCATCGTACTGCAGCAGCCATGTGGCGGGCAGATTGTGGGCTTTGATATGCTCCATCTGCTTGCGCACCGGCTCCATCAAGTCCATGGGCTCCCGCGGCTCTTCGGCCCGGATAAAGTTCATGATATTGATGGCCCGGCATGGGTGATGCTGCGCCGGAGGCGCAGCGTCCAGAGCTTTCGTCAGAGGAAGGGCCGATGCAGCAAACATCAATTTTATGGCGCCTCCCAGCACCTCGCGTCGCGTCAGGTCGTTGTCTTTCTTAATATCGTTCATATTTGCGTCAAATTTATGCTGACAAGAAAAGGCCCTTCACGCTACGTCGCTGCGCAATAGACGTGAAGGGCGGTGGCTACAATGGCAGGCGGTTAAACGACCCGCAAGCAAGTGCCCCCCAGAGGCAGGCGGTTAAAACCGCGCCTAGAGAGTACACATGTGTCCCTTCGGACACTCAGAGTGGACCTACGGTCCAATTCCTAGTCCGCGAAGGCGGACATGTGTAATCTCTAGCCCGTGCCACCCGGAGGGTACCCGGCCGCCAGGGCAACGGCATTCGAAACACTCTCAGACTATATCGGACTGAACGTCACGGGGAAGGTGCCGCTTTGCGTGCCGGCAGCCGTCGTTCCTCCCGAACAGCCTGCTACGCTCGGGTTATTATCCTGATTGCAGTTTGCGGCGGAGGCGGTGTCTCCACGAGAAACGGAAGCCCCCTTGAGCCATTTGGAATGGCCGTCGCATAGCAGGAAGTTGGAACCGTCGGTATGGCGGGCTGTATTGTAGTGCACCCAGCTAGGAGCTGAAGATCCCGGGCAGGTTTTGGGATCGCCGCTTAGACAACCTGTCGCGAGGCCGGCAATGGAACTGCCGCCCTGCGTATTGCCCGGCCCGTTGGTCGACGGCGAATAGATGCCATTGCCGGTCGCTTCGGTAAGGCTGGTCACGTTTGCGACGGAACCGAATGCTTCACACATCAGCACCGTGCTCGCCGGAGCGGTTGCAGACGCCAATTTGACGAAGGCGCCACCATTGTCCGTTCTAGTGATATTGAGATTGACGGCATACGAGATGGGTTCATCCGTATTATTAGCTTCTTTAATGGACTGGGTGGAGTCGTCTGGACATCGATAGACCCCGGCGCTTTTTACATAGGGGTAGATCTGGCCTGCCCAACCACATCCCAGGAAGTACCACGGATTGGTATGGCCGGTTCCGTTTGTCGGATAGGTCTCGTCATTGTCCTGGGCATACTGAATGTATCCAAGCCCAAGCTGCTTTTCATTGCTGAGACAGGTCGTAGCGCGAGCTTTCTCTCGCACCTTGGCGAAGACCGGGAACAGAATAGCAGCGAGAATCGCTATTATTGCTATAACTACTAGCAATTCAATAAGAGTGAATGCGGAATATTTTGTCTTTTGCATCGTATTAATTCCTTATTTTTAACCGATAATAGCGGGCCGGCATTGCAATCGAACATGGTCCGATTCAGAGCGCAGCTGCAATTGCATCGTGCAATTTTTGATATTACAATAATTTAATGCTTATTTATGCCTGAATGCCTTAACCTCCATTCGCCGGGAGCAAACGAGTAAGCTCCTCTATCTTAGATTTGTCAGGATCGTTTTTGAGCTGTTCCAGAGTATCCGTGTGACCGCGCACATAGTCCCAGCGCTTGTCTGGCGGAAGGGCCTTTACGTCGTTCACAAACGCGGTTTCCGTCATTAACGAATCGTCGCCTTTAATACCGTGAGGCACTTGCTGTGTAGAGCACCCGGGCAGTGCGCCAAGCAAAGTTGCAAATAATATTAACAGGCTCGCGCTGCTCACTTTGTTTTTCATTGATATTAGGCTTTTGCGCTTATAACATCCAGCATGACCAGGGATTAAAGGCCAAGCTGACCATCCGATCCCTGGAAGCATTTCGCTTTCCGGATATATTTCAGGCCGCTTTGTCCCTCACTAGATTGGACTGAAGGTGGCCTGGAAGCTATTGCCATTGCCAAGCGCGGACGTTCCGGCTGCATTGCTGCGGGAAGCGCCGCCAGGTCCTGTCCAATTACATGCGCCCTGCTGGCAATTCGCTGCCGGAGTTGCGCCGGGAGTTGTGTTTGCCCACGGAGGACCTCCCGGCGACACAGCCGAACCTCTCAGCCATTTCGCATGACCATCCGCCATCAGGAAATTCGATCCATCCGTGTGCCGTCCGGTCTGCGTCACAGAAGTACCGGGAACGTAGGCAGATCCACCAAGAGGCCCTGTCGCGAGATAAGACCACTCGAGAAAATCGTTGTTCGTCACGTCGCCGTTTGTCGATTCCGACCAGTCCTGTGCTGCGCTGAGGTCAAGAGAGACATTGGCCCCGGCCCCTCCAATCTCGGTCAGCATAACCGTAACGGCCGGAGCAGCAAGCGTAGACAGTGTGCTTGTTGTGAAATAGCCGCCGTTAGTGGGATCAAGGCAAATGTTGAAGGCATAAGACACCACGTATGGATATCCGAAGTAGGATCCATCACTGGGGCATTTAAACACCTGGGTGTTTTTAATATACGGATAGATGCGCGACCCCCAACCCTGACCAACACTAGGCAAACCAACTTGCCTGTTAGTTGCCGGCGTAAAGCTTTCATCATTATCTTGCGTGTACTGTGCCAAGCCCAGGCCGAGCTGTTTCTCGTTGGACAGGCAGCTGGTCTGTCGCGCTTTCTCACGAACCTTGGCGAAAACAGGGAAAAGGATAGCGGCGAGAATCGCTATGATAGCTATCACTACAAGTAATTCAATCAAAGTAAACGCATACTTCGATTTAGTTTGCATCGAGCGCCTCCTGGTTTTTAATTGTTGAAGCTGCGGGGAAGCAGGAACATACAACTATAATGAGCGACCGTAACTTCAACACCTGGCTCATTGTACCACTGATATTATGGTACGTCAAGGATTCGTAAAAACATTGTACCAATATTTATTTACCCACCTTGAATTCTCGCTATATGGTACAACGAGAGACTTCAGACACGAAAACGCCTCTCCGGCCAGTATCGGTAGACACCGGCCAGGGAGGCAACGTTCCGGGCGAATCAACTATTGAAGGCTCCAGCGCTGCTGGATCTGGCCGTTCCAATCCCATTGAATGATTGACGTTCCATTGGTAAGCTGGCTGGAGTTTTCCAATTCTTTGCCTGACCACTGGTTCCAGATCTTGAATGTGCCGTCCGGCTGCCGGTCGACCCACCATCTTTGGTTGGAACCGCCGTTAAGACTCCAGACCTTGGCCTGAGCGCCATTGCTTGCGCTTTCCATCTCAAGGGCAAGGCCGGTGCGTTGATTGGTGATGTACCATGATGTATCCGCATTCTGGGAGAAGATCCAGACCTGCTGCGTGCCGCCTCCGACTGTATTGATATCCCACTGAATGCAGCCCGATCCCAGCGTGGAACTGCCGTTATCGATGGCTTTGTTGTTTTGGATATCGACAATGCGATGGGCGCCCGTAATGTTTTGGTCCAACGCCTGATGTATCCAGCCCGCATACTGGGCCATAGCATTCGCATCAGGGTTGGAGTTGGGCCAGAAGAAGCCGCCGTACACCGGAGAGTTCCTCCACCCTTGCATCTTGGTTGAGAAATCAGAGTAATCCCAGTACCCCGGAATTACCTTCAATCCGCCGAAATACCCGTTCCAGACAGCCGGATCGTTGGGTGCGCCGCCATCATAACACTGCAGGTACACCTGATCGCATAACGGTCCCAGGTTCGACTTTACCGTCTGCCAGAAGCCTGGATTGGTATAGGGGCAGAGCGTTACTTTCATGCCAGCTGCGATGCACATTTGACCGAACTGGCTCGCTGATGTGGAGTCGTAGGTGCTTTCATCATCGAAACAGATCGCATCGATCCCCAGAACGTTGTGCAAGGCCTGCAAATTTCTGTAGAGAACGGTACCGGAGCCTGTACCGTCTGCGGCAATCCGGTTCTTAATGTTTTGAAAACTTTGATCTCCCCAGCCACCGATGCACATTTCAATACGATTGACACTGGATGGCGAGGCTTTACACTGAGTCCAGAGGCCGGGCCAGGATGGATCGCCTACATAAGAACCGTTGCTGCATGCGGTGGGATAGTTTGCTGAGGCGCCGTAGAGAAGATTTCCGCTCGCATCCACACGCAGGTTAAAGACAACGATTGTACCAAATCCGGACGCTCTTACACCGTTGATTTCCGCCGGAGTCAGTGAGGCAACGGTTCCCATATTGCCGTTGAAGAAAATCATCGCGGAAGAGGCAGAAGCCTTTTGAACGACTGCGCAGGCCAACGCCGCCCAGCCGATCGCTGCGACAATAAACAGCTTCCCGCCCCTTTTGGTACATAACTTAGATTGTTCTTGCCTCACAAATCCAGAAAACCTGCTAAACAGCCTGAACATTGCGTCTCCTTTGTTTTGCAATTATATTAAATACAACCGATATACTAACGACCTCTCAAATTTATGCCGCTATTGAGAAGCGGCATTATGTAGTGGACCTCATTGTTTAGCCGCGATGGAATGTGGTTTGAATTGTGCCGGCGGCATAAAGATAGCTATTAACGCTATAGCCCTTATATTTAGCCAGACTACATAGTGCGCCCCATTCTTCTACCGTGGCATAAAACAAATCGTTACGCAGCAAGCACAAATTTGCGACAAGCTAGCTCGACATCGAGTTACCACGCATTGTACCATGAAGCAAGTACCGCGTCAAGAAAAATTTATAAACACTGTACCATAACGAACAATTGGTACAACCTAAGGAGATACGGTGTCTGGCCTTGGATCAGCATATTTGCCTTGATCGTGTACGAAACCTCTTCCCTTATGGAATACAGAGCCAGTCGATGAATGTCTCACGGAGACTGGTTCCAAATTGAGCATACCTTTGAGATTTTCGCTCCATTATATCAACGACACAACATTATATGGGACCAGTTTCAAGCAAACCCATAGACTGAACTGGTACCAAGACCGGCAAATTTTTCTTGGGGCAGAATCTTAGCGCCAACGCCAGATTTTTCCACATCGCCACTGAACACTCTGGTAAACCACCTCTTTAGAGCAGCCAACTGAGCGCTTCACCCCTCTCTGTTTTACATTGCAACTGTCTCCCACAATGGGATCAAAAATATCCGGCATAACTCCGCGATTGATTTTTGATGGCTCCAAATAAATACGGTCAATCAATTTCCTATTATATACTTGACCTTGGTATCCATCTATGATAGACTTGGTACCACTAAGAACAGCCAGATCCTTCGCATGAATACTTATCTCAAGTTTCAGCCGACGTCCACACTTGAGCCATCAGACACGAAAGACAATCACAAAATTGCGACATTTATCACTTCTCTTAACACCGCTTCTCGCCGCAGCCGTGTTTCCCGCATCCGCGCAGGATACCGGACGCGTCTCGCCTGCGACCCTGCCGCTGCCATTACGGAGCGCTGCGCCGATGCCGCCGGACCGTCTTCGCGCTCACAACCCGTGGAACCTGCCGATGACAGGAGCATGGCGTTTCCAACTGGCATATGGACAGATCAAGGCGGGCGAGTTTCAGCCGTCCGCGTCCGTCAGCACATACCTCAAGGCTTCGAGCAGCCAGGAGCAGAACCCGGAGGAGAATGCATTCGACGGCTCCGACGACACACGATGGTGCGCCACCGGCGGCGATTTTCCAGCGTGGCTTCAGGCGGATCTGGGGAAAACGCGGCATGTCTCCGGAGTGACCCTCACCTGGGAGAAACCGGAGGACACTTATGGGTGCCGCATCGAAGGACGAATCAAAGACGGAAAATGGATAACGCTGGCGAATGCATCCGTTGCGCCGGGGATCGGCAGCGGATCGGTCAAGCTCATCCCCGCCGATGTCCGCTACATCCGTGTTATGGTGCTCGACAATTCCGCAGGGCACTGGGCGTCGCTCAAGGAATTTCAGATCCGGACGACCGAGAACGGGCAGGAAATTCTCTGGAAGCCGCCCGTCTCGAAGCCTGCCAACGAGAAGATGACACCAATGGAGCGCGATGCGTTTGCCTCGCCCGGCTTCAATGATTCTGCATGGCATGACATGACCGTGCCGTCCAACTGGGAGATGGCCGGCTACTCGCTGCCGACATATAACAGCGTGGATAAGAGCGTGGGCCTCTACCGGCGCTATGTCACCGTTCCGGCATCATGGGCGGGCAAGCGGATTTACTGGCACTTCGACGGGGCGCTCGACGGCGCGGAAGTGTTCATCAATGGGAAGAAGGCCGGTTATCACGAGAGTGGCTACACGGCGTGGGATATCGACCTGACAGGCCTGGTCAATCCCGGCCAGCGCAATCTGTTTGCCGTGCGCGTATCTAAAAGGAGTTCCCGCCGTGAACGGATTGGGACTGAGCGAGATACGCACTTGCCCAACCTTGAGGAGCCGGCCGATTTCACTGAAAGAGTCGCTGCGGCTGATCAGGATGTGCAGATCGCCCCCCTCTTCCACCCACAGGTTGATCCCGACTTCGCCGTTTCCGAGCGGCATCGCGCCGGACGTATCGCGACTCGCCGTCTCCCACACGACATCGCTCTCCGCCGTCCAATGTCTCTCCTCACGTGCATCTGGCGCACCGCTCCTCGCGCCGGCGCCAATCTCCTGCATCAGCAGCGGCGCCGCCACCATCCCTCCCAGGCTCATCTTCAGCATCTCCCGTCTATTCATGCGTGCAGTTCTCACTCCTCCCCGCAAAATGCGCTTCCCAAGCTAACCGATCTTCTCCTCCACCAGCATCCCATTGTCGCGAGCAATGTCTCTCAATTTTAGGGCATGACAGGAGACAAGTCCATGATCTATAATCTTGAGAGATTGTCTGATACTCTGATTCTTCTCTTGAGAATGTTATCGGATAGCAGGATATCCGCCGGCGCGGACCGCAAATGGATTGGATGGAGAGATGATCCCTTCACTACGAGTACTGGCGGAACATATGGATGTCGTTCTGGAAGACGCGCGCCAGGAGCGGTTCGCGGACAAAATGCAGCACCGGCGGATGACGCTCGATACGGTGGTCTCACGCGTGATCGAAGGACAGTACGAGATCGAGCACCCCGACGGTCTCTACTTCGTCGAGCCGGGTGAGGTCTATCTGCACCAGGCGAACATTCCGGTATCGATCACGCATCATTTCGGAACCAGCGCCGGGATGGAGTCACAGTGGGTTCGGTTCCACGCGCTGATCTACAAGACCCACGACGCCGTCAGCTGCTTTTCCATGCCGCAGAAGGTGGACGGCGCGCCGGCTCATGCGATCGGGGCGATCATCGACGAGATGATCTCGATCATCAACCGCGAGGCGGCCGGATCTCCGGATGACATTGGCCGCTTCATGCAGGACGCGTACCGTATCCCGCTGCTTCTGACGACTCTCATGCAGATCATCATCAGCGTGTCCACACCGAAACCCGACGGCTTCCGGCTGCTCGAGAGCGCCGATCGCATGGCTCCGGTGCTACAGTACATCCATCGGCATCTTGCCGAACACATCCGTGTGGAGGACCTCGCCGATGTGGCCTGTATGTCCGGGTCGCACTTTCACGCCGCATTCAAGCAGGCGTTCGGTGAGCCGCCGATCCAGTACATACGCATTCTACGAATTCGGGAAGCCTGCCGGCTCCTGATGCGCACCGGGGACAAGGTGCAGGATATTGCAGAGACGACAGGCTTCGGCAACGCTTACTACTTCTGCCGCGCGTTCAAAGCGCTGCTTGGAGTCTCGCCCAATCAATATCGTAAGATGAATGCCTCGCTCCGGCTGTGACAACCCCGGTGATGAGGTAGATATTGCAGGCTCCCCTCCCCACCCACCAGTGGGTCTTGAAGGGGAGAGGGGCTTTCAGATGTAAGAACGCTTGCGAAAGCCTCTCTTAAAGTCCCTCTCCCTGTGGGAGCAGGGCTCCGTGCCTGCTCGTAGGGAGGGATTTAGGGAGGGGACTCTGGGATCCATCGATTGCCCTCTGGGCGTTGTCGGGAGTGGACGACCTAGAACCTCATCCAGTTCAGGTTCCAGCCGCCATTGTCTTCGTTCACCGTCAACACTTGCTGGCCGGCGGGCAGCGGGACGTTCGCCGTAACTGTCGACCAGGTCTGCCAGCCGCCCGTCGATGGGACATTCACGTTGCCGCTCAGGTTCGCCCCCGAAGAGTTCGAGATGTGGAACGCATCCGTGACCGCGCTGGGGGCGGCGATCCGGAAGCTCACTGTGTACGTTCCTGCGGTCGCCACGTTGACGGTGTATTTGAACCACTGGCCCGTGCCCGTCCAGCCCAGGTCGTAACCTGTGCCGGTATCGGCGCAGGTTTCCAGATCGATGCCGTCGGCGCGGTAGGCGGTATTGGCGCTTCCGTTTCCGGCGGTGGCGTTGTAGGCGGTTCCCTGCCCTCCTGTGTCATAGTTCTCGGCCTGGATGGCGCCAGGAATGGCTGACGGTGTGCCACCGAAGGGAGCTTGGGACGATGCGAAGGTTATGGAGTTGAGGTTATAGCCGCCGGTGTCCTGATAGACTTCGAGCGTCTGCACTCCCGCCGGCAGGGTGACATTGGCAGTGACGCTGCTCCAGGTCTGCCAGCCGCCGGTGCCGGGTACGGAGATGCTGCCGGTGAGGTTCACTCCGCTTGCGTTCTGGATGTGAACGGCGCCGCCTGACGTGCCGGTCGCAGCCGGCGAGGCGATGCGGAGGCTAACCTGGTACGTCCCTGCGGTGGCGACATTGACAGTGTACTTGAACCACTGGCCGGTGGATGTCCATCCCACGTCGTAGCCGCCGCCTGTGTCGCTCGTGTTTTCGATATCGACGCCGTCGGATCGGTAGGCCGTGCCGTTGCCATTAACGGAGCCGACGCTGTAGGCGATGCCGATGCCGCCGGTATCGTAGTTTTCGGCCTGGACAGTTCCTGGGATGGCGGCGGGTGTACCGCCGAACGGGGCTTCGACGGTTCCGGGCGATCCGGCTCCGATGACGTTGCTGCCCATGACCTTCTGAGCGTTATTTTGCGAGGCAGTGAGTTGGATGTGCGAGTAGCTGCTGAACAGATTGGATGTCCGCTCGACGACGTAGACCGTGTTCACTGAGGTCGCAAAGCTGAATTGGGAGCTGGTTGTTGTCAGGATGACGCTGTTGGTCGCCATGTTGCGAACGTTGATCTGCGCCGTGCCCCATGGGTTGGCGACCGTAGCCGTGTTACCGAGCAGGCTGTCGATACCGACATACTTGATGCCGCTGCCATTGCGCTCGGAGCTGACGAGGAAACCGCCTTCGGCCAGCAAGGTGAAACTGCCGGTAAAGGTGGGGTCGCTCGGCGGAGCCGGGAAGACGCGGATGATGCCGTTATAGCTCTGTAGAAGCGATTCGTTCATCGCCGACAGATGCACGCCCTGGTATTCGAACATGCCGTTGGTGTTGTTGGTGAAGCCGTTCGGGTAGTTCTGATAGATCTGCAGCATCTTCTGCATGCCCTGATAGCACGGGTCTCCGAGGCCGAGGCGGGCGGCCTGGATGGCGTCGGGCGACCAGACATTGCCGTAGGGGAAAGGCCGGTTATTGTAGGCGGTCTGGATCAGATTGAAGTCCGATGCGCCGATGCCGGTGACGCCGTACGGCCAGAGCAGCTCGGCGACGACGTTCTCGTTGTTATGAGTGACCGCGACTGGCGGGTCCATCGGCAGATACTGCGTGCCGTCGGATGGATACGCGACCAGATTATTCAATATGTTCTGCCACTGCGGAACGAGGCTGGCGTCCTGGCCCAGGAGCTGCGCCGACTTGATGACCTCGGGAAAGAGGCTCCGGACGGCGGCGAGGTCGGTAACGGCATTCTGGACATCCCAGTAGGTCTCGTGCGAGTTGGACACCGCCATGTAATACTTGCCGCTGCCGTTGACCGAGAGCTTATTCTGATAGAAGACGGCGATCTGGCGCATGAACGGGTACGCAGTGCCGCTCAGATAGCTCTGGTTGCCCGTGTACAGATAGTAGTTGTACATATTCTGCGCAGCTTCGGCGCCGGTGGTGAGGATATCCTTGGTATAGCTGCTGTTGATGGTGCCGTTAGCGTTGCCGTTCCAGCCCATGGTCTCCGGCGCCCAGATGCCGGAGACGCCATAGCGGGTGTTGGTATAGGACTGTAGCGTGCTGAAGTTGCGCGAGTACAGGTTGTTGAGGCCGAGCATGATCTCGGGGTGGTTCGACGCGTAGAAGGAATTGTAGACGTCGCGCTCGTTCCAGTACCAGTAAGCGTAGCCCCATTTTTGCGCGTTCGAGTCCTGTGTCGCCGTGAAGTCGCCGTTGACGAAGTGGCAGGGATAGTTCGCATAGCCGGCGCAGGCGAGGACATAGCTGTACAGGTAGTACATGTTCTCCAGATAGTCGGCCGTTCCATTGGAACTGGAATACTGCACGAACGACTTCGCCCAGAACGCGTGCCACCAGCTCTGGAAGTTGGCGAGCGTGGTGGAATAGCCGGTGTTCTTTATACTGGAGAGCAGGTTGCGCGCCTGGGTGAGCGAGTCGTGGCTTGGGGCATTGATGCGGCTTGCGCAGGCGATCCAGATGGTGTAGCTCGACGAGGGCGTGATGTTAAGGCGGACATCGGAGCCATTGACGATCTGCGTGGTGAAGCTCGCGCCCTGAATTGAGGCGGCAAGGGTGTACCCGAAGTTGTCCGGATCGGCCTGGCCGCGGCTCAGGGCGACAGTAGTGGTGTCGTTGTAGGTCGAGATGGTCTGCCAGGTCTGGATGTTAGTGACGCCCGGGCCATTTGCGAGATTGCTGACGTTCCACAGGCTGAGGTCGATGCTCGCGCTGGTGACGCCTGAGCGGCTGTCGTCGACGTGGATGCCCATCACTTCGGAATTGGGTGAGCCGAAGACCGTGATGGCGCGGTTAGAGTCGTAGGTGGTGGTCACGGTCCCGTTGTAGAGGGACTGGCGCTGCTGGAACTTGCTGTAGCCGGTGTCGATGCCCGGAGAGGTCTGAAAATTGACGAGCCCCGCTGAGAAAGCGCTCTGCTCGGAGGTATCGACGCCGGAGACCTGCGCGGTCAATCCATTCGAATTCCAGACCATCATGCCGACCTTGCCGTTGCCGGCCTGCGACGCGTTCACGGGGTTGGTGATCGGCGTATTGAAGACGACATCATCGCGGGAGAGATAGCCCGCATAGTTAACGTCCAGCCCGCCTGTGGACGTGTTGAGAGACTGAGTATCGGCAGATGCAGGGCAATGCTGCAATATAGCAATGAGAGCAAGTAATATCAACGTTGATGGCTTCATGTGCATGCCTCCTGGAAATCCTGCGTTCGATTACGAAACGAATGCCTATGGGTTTAGCTCGATCGAAAATAAGGGCGCTCCTCCTTTGGCGCACTCAGAATCAGACGGCGGAACGAGTCTTGCTACGTCCCCTAGTTCCAGAAAATTTCGGTCCCGGCAGCCGTCAGTTTCGTACGACCAAAATTCCCAGGACGGAAGTCCGCTCTCATTATAAAGAGAGTTAGCCTCACTGTCTAGCCGTAATCCTTTCGATTACTTGATGAATTCTCAGGCGAACCGGCGTTTGTGTTGGAGCCAATAGGACATTTCTACTCTGGCGCAACACCTCAAGAAAATTACGCTTGACGGATAACAGAGTAGCTGTTATAATCGAAAACATAGAAAAATCACCCTTAAAAATCAGTTTAACCACTAAACTAGATAAGTTATAATACATGATGTATCTGTAATATTAATAACTCTTTAATGCATATATGAATTACATATAAAATCAATTCCGCATTATAACGATAGAAAGACAGTAAATTTTAAGCATTTAGAAATACTTATAAACAGAATACTGCACATGAAATACTCATTTGTTAGTATCACATATTTGGTATATCGCCAAATGATCTAGTCTGTTTGTAGTTCCAATCTCAAGCCTCGCTGGCCATATTTATACATCGGCATACTGTCAGCTTCTTTCGTTAGACAGGGTGTTCGATTGTAAGAAGCCGCAGTTGAATGGGTGCTTGCCGATGCAACTTAGCGATAAGACGATCGTCTGTGTAAGTTCTCTGGCTGAATATTTGGCTTACGGCTTGGCCTCTCGGTTTGCCCCCAATAAGTCTTGCTGGCCCATCTATATACCAGCGGATTTCCCTCCACTCTGCCAGATCGCAACTCACTTCGGTTTGAATGTCGAGCCGGTAGATGAGTTTGCCCCCCTTCGCGAAAACGATGAACTGACATACGCTTTGGAGGCTTCGGTTGCCGAAAGCGACGACGATCCAAGCAAGCGCCGGTGTGTTGCCGGCTTTCTATACCGTGCGCTCCGATCTATTAATCCGACGCCTAACGAAACGCTGGCGAGCCTGAGGCAGGCAAGTTCCACGGCTGACAGACATGCACATGTTGGCGACAATGACACCCTCTGTCCCCTGGTTGTCGCCCGAAACGATAATTATCTATTTGTCGCCGCATATTTTGCGGCAATGACCAATCGCCGCTTTATTATCCTAGATGAATGGGATTCCCTCACCGCCTGCGTGAATCGCGCCGCCCCCAATCATGTTACGATATTCAGTTCTCCTGACGCCTTAGGGCAATCAACCTTATTCACATTTGCCGGCATGAGAAACACCGGCACGTTGGGACGTGTTCCATTCGGTATCATGACGGCACGCTCAGTACAGTCGTTGACATTCCTAATACTGAAAACACTGATCTACCCGCATTGCAATTTCGGTCCCGATCTCATTGTTGTTGACGCCGATCTCTCCCGACATGCCTCCCGCAATCGTCTCCGTTCTTGGCAAGACATGGATCACACGGCAGTGCGTGAATTGGTCAAGAGTACGACAAATATTTTATCGATGACGGTTCATGGAGACAACATCGACGCAAATTTGAACGAAGGGGTTCTGTGTGGCAAATCGTCGCATCTGAACATGCTCCGAACGGCGCAGGAAGGCAAAAATGATACCGAACGCTATACCACGCACACATGTCTGATAAAGGATCTTTGCCGAAGGAATACCGCTGGGACATTGTCTCTCATCCCAATGGATCGCGTTCGGTCCAGGTTTTGTTTCTCGGAAGCGTGCTCTGGAATATCACTAGGCGGCGGTATGTTTCCGAGACAACTCTCGCTCGCGCTTAGCGCGATCGAAGGGTGGAACAGCGCATATGTATCAAGTTTGAAGGCCGTGCGACGCACCCCACTCGGTCCCATCCTTGTGAATGCGCTACTGGCATCCGGTTACTCCTTCGGGCAAGCGACAAATATCTTTAACACGTACCATACCACGATCACAGGCGATGTCATCAGCTATCTCCTCATCGGCGATCCATCGGCAACTGCGGGCAAGGATGAACCTCATCATTCTGATGCGATTACGTGGAATGGGGACGACGATCAGACTTGTTTCCATCTCATAGAAATCGTCGGCCGTACCGTGAGAATTGATCTGGAAGGCATCCCCGCCAGTGTGTGGGAAAAGAGGCAAGATCTCTCTATTGAGGTTTTGGGCATTCTTCCCCATCCGGACTCTGCACAGGGCTTCGCGATAATCGTGCCGGACACCAGGCAGGATAGATTATCGCTATGGATGTTTTCCGCCGGAGTCATGCGGTTTCGACGGATCGATCTACGCATCGGCTTGAAGTCGAAACGGAGAATGGAACAGCCGCGCCTGAGCGCATTCCGGACCAACCGGCTGTTCCTCGATCGATTGACCACGAAGATATGCTCTGCCGACGGTCTGCGCCCCACAGTAGAATTGGCAAGACAAGGCCGTGACTTACACCGTGTTTGCAAAGCGAGCCGCCTCTTGAACGATCTGGCTCCGACGCTCCTCAGAGAGCTTGAGAATAAGCAAGTTCCCTTGCAATCTCCGAACGACGTAGATGAGCTGATGACCCGTTTCCGATCCGCTGTCGACAAATGCGATCGAATGCTTGCCCGGAGCTGGCCACGGTGGAAAATGGGTCATTACTTCGCGCCGTTCTACGATGGGTATCTCTTTCCAAACGGACCTGAAACACCGGCGAATGTGTGCCCCTATTGTGGTGAGGACTGCTACGCGATCACGATGAACACAATGGCTCGAGACACCGAAGCGCGCACAATCACACATTGTATTCGATGCGGAGTGATCTCCGATCGCCCCGAACACGAAACTCTCATGCGAATAGCAGGACCTCATATTTGTTCGCCGGGTGATACCATTATCCAGGAATGTATCCATACAAATTCGGAACTGTACGAGAAGAAATACTATGCATGCATTACCTTCGAGGGCAGCCTGCCCTGGATGAAATATACGGCACGGCCTGAATTACAATCGTGCATTGTGCCACCTCAATCGGAACACAGGCACTCCTTCGAAATTACCATCGAGAAAGACACCGCTCCTGGAATGTACTACATTGTTGCGCCAACATTCCATAACCTAGGCATACAGGTGAGTTGCAAACCATTTGTAGTGAGGGACTGAGTATGAATACAGATCAAGTAGCCGCCAGGCCCACACCACCGGCCGAAGATTGGAATAATTGGCAGTGGCAAATGCGCAATAGAATCGATACTGTGGAACGACTTCGATCGTGGATTGATGTCACCCCCGACGAGGAAGAAGCGATCCGCAAATCGGCAGGACGATTTCGATGGACGATCACGCCATATTACGCGTCATTGATGAGAAAAGACGATCCGGCATGCCCCATTCGACGACAGGCTGTTCCGTCTCTGAACGAATTCGAGACGTACGCCGGCGCCGATGTAGATCCTGTTGGCGATAGGGAGTATCGCAAGACAAATAGAGTAGTCCATAAATACCCGGACCGCGTCATGATGTTGATCACCAAGGCATGTCCTGTCTATTGCCGCCACTGCACACGGAAGTATCATACGACAGACATCCACGGCAGCTACTTTGCGCAGGGAGAGGCCGAATCTTTCGATGACGATTTTCAATACATAGCGGACCATCCCGAAATACGGGATGTACTGATTAGCGGCGGCGATCCGTTAATGTACTCAGACGAGAAGTTGGAGCACATCCTCTCAAACCTGCGCAGTATCTCCCACGTGGAAATACTGCGCATCGGCACACGCTTTCCCGTTCTGCTGCCGATGCGCATTACCGAAGCTTTTGGGAATATGTTAGAAAAATATCACCCTTTATGGCTTAACACACACTTTAATCATGTTAATGAAATTACAGAATCGTCGGCCAAGGCATGCGACACTCTAATCAGGCACGGAATTCCGGTTCAAAATCAGTCTGTGCTGCTAAAGGGAGTCAATGACCGTCTGGATACCATGAAAGACTTGTTGACTGGTCTGCTTAAAATTCGAGTAAGGCCGTACTATCTTTATCATTGCGACAATGTCACCGGTGTTTCACACTTTGTCACCAGCGTGGACATAGGGCGCGACATTATGGCAGGTCTCCTCGGGCAAACGACAGGATTTGCGATCCCTCAATACGTAGTTACCACGCGTCTCGGAAAAGTTCCAATCTGCCGCGACTATGTGGAGAGCGGTGATGACGGTCATTGGATAGAGGGCTATCAAGGCGATAAGATCCATCTGCGACACCTGTGAGGATACCAAGCCGATGATGCGAAAACTGCCCTATGGGGCAAATTATCTGAATTGGGATGATATGGTCGAACTCAAAAGCGCAATCGACCAGAAAATACTGTTCAGATATCAAACTGAGTCGGAGAGCTTATCCACTCAGTTTGAACACATGGCGTCGAGGCAATTCGGGGCATCGCGAGCGCTTGCCGTCCACAACTGTACGGAAGCATTGCGCCTGTGCCTACTCAGCACGCGGCCGTCGGTGGGCGACATCGTCTACATACCGGCCGTAACGTTTGTCGCCGTTGCCGGGGCCGTGCTTTCATGCGGTCTCATTCCCATTTTAGTCGATGTCGATGAAGACTTTGCTCTAAATGCATCGCGGCTTCCTTCTGATGCACAACGAGTGATCGTCGCCCATATGGAAGGTGTCGTCCGACCGCTCCCATCTGGGGTTCCATTCATGATAGAAGATGCTGCCCAATCCATGGGCGGTCGCCATGACAATGGCATATCCGCGGGAGTAGCCGGATATGCAGGGGTCTTTAGCTTCCATCACAATAAAGTGCTGACATCCGGTGAAGGAGGATTGATCCTGACGAACTCCGATGAAACATGGAAGATATTGCGTCAATACCATGATCATGGTTCAACACGAACCCATGGGGAGTATCCGGTGTGGGATGACAATACATTTTATGGCGAGAACTTCGTCACGAGCGAAGCCATTGCGGCAATACAGATACAGCAATTGCGTCATCTTGACGAAATCCTGATGGGACTGGAACGCGGTTACCGGCTTCTGCGCGAGCAGATACCGGATAGGACGGCTTTTCGCGTAATGGAACGTCGGCAGGGAGACGTCAAAGTCAGCATTCGCCTGCAATTTTCCACACGCGACCTGCGCATCAGGGCTGAAGCGCGACTTCGCGAAGCAAAGCTGCCCTATTGGACTCTTAGCCGCTATTTCTTGCCGGATCACCCGGTGATCAGAGACCGCAAATCGATATATGCGGACGGTTTCCCATGGAGTATCGCCTCCGGCGCTCTGCGGATGGATTATGATTTTTCGCCGACAAAGGAGCGATTGGAAAGGGTGATCTGTCTCGTTATTTCTCCGGAATTACGTGAAGCCGAACAGGCTGACGAAGCCAGCCGGTTCGTTCGTGTGCTGGAAACCTTATGAGATCGCATTTCGCATCCGGCGCAGCGCGCCATCAGAACGCAATGGCTTCCCTGGAGTTGAAAAAGACAGCCTGCCCGGCGCTGCTTTTCGTCGACGATCGGCCAACAACACTCGCGAGCGCTCTGTTTGCGCGCCGCGATGTGCTACCCATACTTCTGCGCGTTCGCCAAGTCTTGAGCGATCTGCCGGATGACTATGTGCATTCTACGTCTCACCTGCCGTGTTTTATTCTCGACGCCGACCGGCCTCAGGAGCAGGAAAAAGAGCGCTTTCTAGCCTGGCAGCAAGAGCTCGGCATAACGATTTCGTATTTCTGTAATCCTTCCGAGCCCAGGCAGGCGATAACGCAGCGATTTGCTCGATCGCTTGCTCTGCCGGCGCTCTCCAAGGCTCAGGTTTCGTGGCTGCGTGAGAAGGATGTCATGAAGGAAAAGATAGCATCAATCGGACATCCGGTTGCGCGCTTCAAACGAGTGGCGCACTCGCAGGACATTGTGGATTTCGCCGATCGCTATGGATGGCCGGTGATAGTGAAACCTATTGATGGATTTGCGTGCATCGAGACTCAAAAACTGAATGGTCCGACTGATCTACCTCCACATGGGTTGAGTAGCGATAGGCGCTGGATGGTCGAAGAATTTATTGCAGCAAAAGAGTACGAATGTTGCGCTCTAATCTTCAATGGGACGGTTCTGGACGCTTATCTGTCATATTTCCCGTCTCCTCCGCTGCAGGCTACGGACGGAGATATCAACGCCAATATCAGCATGCGGTTTGTTCCACCGGACTTTCCGCTCAATATGAAAAAGATTATTCAGACCATCGTAGACGGAATGGGATTGGATCACGGCTACTTACACATGGAGCTCTTCCTGGCCCGGGACGGACAGTACTGGATCAGCGAAGTGGCACTCCGTCTTGCCGGATGTGAAATACCGGCAAACCATGGATTGGCTTATGGATTTCCGATTTTCGACGCGCTGATCGACATTCATATGGGGAGAATGCCAGCTCTCAACTATACCGAGAGAAGATTTGTCGGAGACTTACTTCTTCCCATTCGTCCCGGCTTGGTGACCGGAATTTCGACCATGGATGAAATTTACTCACTTCAAGGCGTAATTTCCGGCAGGCTCAAAGTCAAACAGGGCGATATTATTCCCAAGAAACGCGCATCCCACTTTTCGTCTGGATATGTTCACGTCGAAGGCGACTCAGTCGAGCAGGTGGAGATGCGCATGCGAAATATTTTAGACATATTCCGCATTGAGGTCGATGACAAAACGGAATCCTGTTAGTTTTATGTGGAAGGAGTGCAAATAAGATGCGTGTGTTTTTAGCCTGCCCATTAACCCAGTATTTGGAGACGGATGAGGAAACTGGTGAGGTTCGTCTCAACGCCACAATGCGCCATTTTGTGGTTAGCCTCGAATGCGCACTGCACGATGCCGGACACACCACGTTTCTTGCGCACCGCCACGAGTGTTTCGGCGCAAAACTACGGGCAGGGAACATCTGCACCCCATTCGATCTTTTGGAAATGCAGCGAGCCGATTGCGTGGTGGCGATGCCTTCCTCCAGCTATGGGGTGCACATTGAGCTTGGTTGGAGCGCCGCGCTCAATAAGCCCATTATCCTGCTGAATAATCAGACGAATACTACTCCGCTTCTATCGGGACTATCATCCCTCGGACAACACACGACCATCCCAATTCCACCGGATATTCTCTCGCGTCCGGAGGAGTTTTCCGCGATCCACAATCAGATATGCTGTGCTCTCGATCATGTCACTCTCATTCCTCGAAAGCCCTCATGCGCCTTTCTTACCACAGGTTTCGGTTTTGGACCAGTCTCCAAAGCAGTAACGATTGCCGAAGAGATCCGGCGCTCTGCCCCCGAAGTATCGCTGCATTACTTCGGCGCGAGGATCGATTACGACTATGCGATCAAGTCGGCCGTCTTCGATCGCATCTTCAGAATCGATGTCGACGACAATGACACACTGCAGGAACTTGTGCCGCTTCTTCAGCAATACGACGGCGTGATCGACGTCCTCAACCTTGATTTGCTCACGCAATGGGCTCCAGACAATGTCCCGCTTTACTTTGTCGACAGCCTTTCGTGGATGTGGCCAACCACCCTTCTCGGCATATCAAACGCGCGCGTCTATTTCGTTCAAAACTACCTCATGCAAGCAGATCGTTTGGCGCGTACAAAATCATCCACTACAATAAAGGCCATTCCCCCGATTATCAAAAGCCCTGGAGCATCCGAATCCAAGCCTGCAAGGAAGCTTGGCAGCCTGCTGGTCAATTTCTCAGGCAGCTTCAATCCGTTTATCGAAGAAGAGATCTATGAACGATATGTAGATGTACTCAGCGAGGCGGTCCTCGATTCCGTCGGTGATAAATTCAACGATATCATATTTGCCTGCAATGCGCGATTGGCAGAACGCCTGCACGACAGGCTCGGGAAATGCGAACTCATTAGAACAGGGCACTACGGGCATGACGATTTTCTTCAGCTCATGGCTACTTCGGAGCTTGTTCTCTCGACTCCCGGGATAACGACGACCTTGGAAGCGTTGTCGTCGGGATCGCCCCTCCGTTATCTCTTGCCGCAAAACTACAGTCAGGCGCTCATCAGCGAGAAGTACTCAACGATGTTGGGCGAACGTATGACGATGGCGTTCAGTCGATTCGGATCCCAATTCGTCGTACAAAATGATTTACCCGAGCAGGAAGGCGTTCAGCTCGTCTCATCGTATTTGCGAACGATCCTGACCGACCATCGGGACAGCATTATCTCCATGATCAGCGATCTTCTTTCCATCCCGCCGACGCAGGGAGTGCTGCAGTTCCAAAGCGACATGCGGAACGAGTTTTTAAGATCCGGACAGCGCGTTATCGCCGACTACTGCCTGAACGACATAAGAATGGCAGCTGCTGCTCAAGATCGGAGTTTGGTCGAGCGCGTAACGGCGCCGAATCCACTTCGAACCTGAACGAAAAGGTCATTGTTTACAGTACCCACCGAGAACCAGGAGAAAATCTTAAATGCAGCCGGAATACCTGTTCATCCGCGTTCTTGAAGCGTGCAACGCAGATTGCTTCATGTGCAGATTTCGATTGTCCAAGGATCGATATCGATTTCCGGCATATGCCCTGGAACGACTGTTGCCTCGGGTCTACGAGGAAGGAATACGATATGTTCGATTTACCGGCGGCGAACCGCTTCTGCACACGGAAATAGTACGTATGGTAGCGATTACATTGCAAGCCGGCATGCTGTCGTCTATCATCACAAATGGATCTCTGCTGGCAAAAAAAATGGATGACCTTGCTGCTGCAGGACTAGGGCAAGTCATAGTTAGCATCGATGGTTCCAATGCCCAGACACATGATGAGATACGAGGAACTCCCGGTCTCTTCGACCGTGCTATAACCGGTTTGCGAGCAGCTCAGGGCCACGGCATCCATTGCCGCGTAAACACCGTATGCGGACCGCGTAATTTTCGCGAAATGCCGGCTCTTCAAGACCTGTTAACCCAACTAGGTGTCAAACAATGGGAGCTTTCATCCTTGAAATTGGAGCGACCTCTCGACTATACGCCTCAAGATCGGATCGACGCAGAGGCAATCGTGGAATACATTTACCACGATACAACCAGACCAGAGAGATTGATCCCGATGGGAAAAGTGTGGTGCGGCGACACGCTCCTGGAGCGCGAGCGATATTTCTCCACAGGGATCCCTCCGCGTGCTGACGGCGCGTGCCTGACGGTGCACAAGGTGCGCTACCTCGACGCAAAAAACGATATGCTATATCCTTGCAGTTTGCTTCCGCATCGTCCTGCCGCTCCCGGATATGCCAGCTCTATTTTGTCACCGGAGAGTTTTTCGGTATTGGGACCACAGGTGCAGCAGCAAGCGGACTACTTTCAACATCACGGTCCATCCATCTGTACGGGATGCTCGACGACGGCTGCTGGTTTCAGCAATCAACTCTTGTTGAACGCCTCTACCGAAGCATGGGCTTATTGACTCGATATGTGATTTTCTACTCGCACTCAACTACCCGCCCATATAGATTAGCGAGGAGAGCTAATAAGTGCCTAATCATATTTTGCGCTTTATCAAAAGCGCATCGAAACCTGCACACGGCATTAGTTAGTCATGACACCTATGAATTCATTGTTTTGCAGCGCTACCTCAATCATTGCATTTCGACAGGAAGTCGAGCGTTTCTTATTGAGGAACACTCTTCCGATTCCTGTATGGGTCGGCGAGCGGCCGGATCTTCAAATCTCACTCGATATCGCATCGGCGCTTTACGATGGTATTGAGAAGCCATTTCCCGCGGATCTAGGCATCTTGCTGCCGAAGACGGTCGACGCCACCGCCGAACTCGCGCGACCGCTTGCCCGCACGTGGGTCGAACCCAAGGAATCTGCGCTGCCGGACAGACTTCGGGACGTGCGCCGTATTCTCGTCGTAGGAGCATATGAACAACTTCGAGGCGACTTTGTGCGGCCGCTGTTGCTCGAAAGCTATCGGCGGCCGGAGATGCAGATTGGTTTCCTGAGTGGCCGCGATCAGCAATCGCTAGCTTGGATGGTTGCCAAACAATGGGCCAAGATCGCTGACGAAGTGATCGAGATAGGTTTCTTTTCTTCCACAAGCAGCCCCAAAGGCCCGGAACGAGTGCGAGTGTTTGCCGAAGATGACTGCGAAAATCAAGATCTTCAAGCTATAGTCTCCGGACACCTCTGGCGGAGGATACTATTTCAAGGACATGGGAAGGACGACAGCATAAACCTGGGTCCTTTCACAGTGTGTGGCAGGAATCAAACCGTCCCTGCATCGGACGACCAACTGTATCCGCGTTGCGGTTACGGATTTCCGTGCTACAAAGATGATGATAAGCTTATTCCTCTTAATCGCGTGCCCGCAGCCGAAGTCGTTATGAGTTCGTGCAACAGTGGACCAATATCCGGATTAGCGCTCTACGATCCTAAATACATCCTGCTATTGAACGCGATCGACGGCCCCTGCAAGACCATTGCATCGGCCGTAAGTGTGCATGATTCCGGCTTTCGCGAAAACTGCCTTTACATCAATTCGGCCGATGAAGATGATTGTACGAGCCTTTTGAACGTCAGTCTGATGCGGCAGCATCCTTACCCGGCATTCTGGCGTTTTGGAATGCCTACAGGCGCCGTCACAAACCAGCCGACGGACACTAATCAGTTCGACATCCGGCTACTTCACATTTTCGAACGCCTCCAAAGTTATATCGTCAGCGGACTTCTTACGACCAATCATCCCTTATATAAGCGGTTACTCAAATTAAACGAAAAAGCGAATCAATACATGAGTCGGTCTCGTATCGCGGAAGATAAATTCACCGGCGGTGAGCATACACGGTCTATTCTCATGGACGTCCAATCGATCGATTACAGTCTTGCCAAGTTGATAACCAGAAATCCTGAAGACGACATTATGAACTTCGGCGAGCATTATGGCTTCCGCAGCGAGATGGATCAACAAAGCGTCGTCGAAATTGACTGTTCATGCGGCAACAAGGCACAGGAATTTCAACGACACGGATTTGTATCGTCGACGCTCTCAACAACTTGTGTGTTCTGCCTGAGATGCGGCGATAAGGTCTTTCGCCTAGCATCTGCCCCGAGTATGGAGTTTCTCGCAAGTGAACGACTATCTGTAGGACAAACGTTGAAAATCGATGGTTGGGCTAGAGCGCATGAGGACGGCCCGCTTCACATCGGCTTATTCGTGCCAAGTTACTTGCGCGAGTTCGTTACGATAACACCTGAATCATACCGCTTCGCAGGACGGGCAGGAGAAGTCTACGAGGCAAGCTTCACTATGCGGACGCAAGAAAATATACCAGCTCAAGCTTACTATTTTACGGTATTCAGCGTGCAGAACATTGGAATATCCACGTATCGCCAACACTTTGGCATAGATAAGCTCACAGGATAACCTGACATGGAACTATCCATACTTCGATTCGGTTTATCGTTCGCCCTTTCGATCGGTTATTGGGACGCCAACACAAGAATTGCGCGATCAAGCTGCACGTCTCTGTCGCATACATCCAATAGAAGACAGATCGAAAAGCCTATCAGTTCAGCCGCCCTGCGCGCGCTCAAGGTTGTATTTTTAGGATCTGTGATGCTGTTCACTTGCTACGCTTTTCCACTATTGTCGTCGGGTGGCATGGTGCTATCCTATCTCATAGTCGCCCGAAAATATTTATCGCTCCCATCGTCTCAGTATCCAGTTTATACCAGCCGTGGACGTGTTCAGTGGCACACATTCCATCACTTACATCTCTCCGGCCTCTGCGCATTAGGAGCGCTGGCAGCTGCGATTGTAGACAATGTCATACCCGGCCCTCATTCGTCTCGCGTCTTTGACCAGTACCTAACGTCTATAATCTGCGCTTGTATCGGCGCTCACTATTTCATGGCGGCGCTTGGCAAAACGGCGCATCATGGTTTGCGCTGGGCAAACAGTCGCGTAATGCCTTTTTACACAGCCTTACTGAGGTCCTATACCTTGGGGGATACAGGGCGCGATTCCGATAATACGCTTCAGGATTGGATATTAAAGAATCCTGTCTTGGGGATATTTCTTCTAATGGTGACATGGGTAATTGAAGCATGTGGCGTAATTTACGCGGTATACCCGATCTCGCGCCCTTATATCGGTATGGCGTGGGTCGCAATGCATACTGTGATATGGTACATGTTCCGGATCGATTTTCGTGAAAGTGGATTCATTATTGGCGTGTTCACTTTACTTCCCATTATCATCTCCTGGAGCGCCTGATGACGATAGTATTGAAAGGAGAGTCGATTTCAATTGATAGACCCTACCCATAACAATATTCAGTTTATCGAAACGCCTGAAGGAGAGGAGACGCTCTATATTGACGGCTCTCAGGCTATGCAGGCATGGGAACGCAGCCTTATGAAAGAGGCAGCGGAAATACTCTGTCAATACGGCTCCTCCTTTCTAGAAGTCGGGTTGGGATTCGGCATTTCTGGGCTGCACATTGCTTTCCATGCTAATACTGAGAGTCACACTATACTTGAGCTCCATAGAGAGGTCATCGACATGTTCTACCGCAATCATCCCGAGTCTATTGACCGCCTACGGATCATCAATGCCGATTTCTTTGACTATATTCCTTCCATGCCCGATGAAAGCGTCGACGGTATATTCTTTGATCCTGCCCTTGCATTATCCGTTTGGCGCAACGAAACTGTATGGAAAGTCTTCGTGCCGCATATTGTGCGCGTCCTCCGAACAGGTGGCGCCTTTGTGCCGTTTTTTTCTACGAAACCACAGTTACGAGAACAATATGTCCGGCATTTCAATCGTGTTGTCGTAAAGAGATATCCCTTTAAGGCGTATCCTGGTACGCAATATACGTACGGAACTGAAGGCGACGCATATATTCAGTGCTTCGTCAAGGAGTAAATCGTAAGCATGATGGAATTCATTACAATCGTTACATTTATAGTGGTAGTCATCGTATCGATTCTAGCGCGCGAAGAACTATTTCCTTTCTCTATGCTTGGCATGTTTGCGTATGAAGATTCAGACTATCCTATTGTGCTAATAAGAGACCGTAACTCAGGGAATATTCTCTCATCTTCGGATTGGCTGGGTATGTCAACCATAGAACTATCCGGTATTTACATGTCGAAAATAGCAGATGGGGAGACACTCGAATCGTTCGCGGAATCCTGTGGGGAGCAATTGCCGGTAGAGCTTAGGAATAGTGTGACGATTCTACTACGGAACATATGTACCGACAAAGAAGGTCATGTTCGATATGTAGATCAGGTACTAGAGATCACAGGTTTGCATTGAAAGCATGCTGCTAGTCATTGCGCCGCAATCTTATGATCGTAGTGTCAAGTCGATTATGGGCTTTAGCCGGATTATCGAGGTTTGGAATGCTGCCATTTAAATTATTGGTTAGAGATTTATTTTTATGTATTATATCGTTACCGGTTTTATTGGCAGTACAACTATTACTCCATTTACCGTTTCATATCTCCTGCCGCATCTTGTCCATCCTGACCAAAACGAGACGAGATTTCCTTGAGCCTGACGAGGGACTTTGCCGTAGTATCTCATTGGCAGTTGGACGAGCGGGACGATTTCTGCGTGGAGCAAAATGCCTGCCTCGCGCTGTCACCGGCCAAATACTTCTCATCTCTGTGCGTCGTTCCGCGACCCTGCGAATAGGTGTCATTCGCAGAAGCCCAAAGTTACATGGACATGCGTGGCTCGAGAGCGGCGGCACGGTATTAGTTGGCAATGTGCCTGATCTACAGCATTACAAACAGCTGCCATTTACAACCTCCTTGGAGCAAGTGTTCGGCTTTTATCTCGCTATACAAAAATCATGTGGGGAGCAAGCTCTCCGAAATGCATCTCGATGAAAGGAGGGATACCATCAAGCCGCTCGTATGAGCTAAACATTCGACAATTGATAGATCTCCGTAAAAGCATGAGACGGAGAGTTGACAATTCAAAGACTACAGTGTGGAGGAAATATGAATTCACAACATAAAGAAAACACAAACAACATTACTGAATCCGTATCGGTCAAAAAGCCGTACACCTCCCCGAACTTGACAAAGTATGGGACTATGAAAGAGTTAATGGCCACGTCTGAAGTGCAAAACGTAGCAGATGTCAGGGGGCTGCTCGCCAGCGTAATCGTTTGCTGGTGAACCGGATAACTCGGTAGAAACAATCAGAGGCTTCTCTAAGATCGCTCAGCATGGATCATCGACCATGCTTCCGTTCGCGAGAATGCCAAAGATACCGTCGATTCCGGTGCTCCTTGTTTCCACGAACTTAACGTGACCTGATTGCTAAGAATGCCTGACAGAATTCACTCCAATTTCCTGGCTTCTAAAAGGATGAAGTGGATCGATGAACCTGATAGACAGTCGACGATTGCTCGCTGTAGCTTGATGGTAGATTCTGTTAGGCATTCGGTCGCCCCTGGCGCAGCAATGTGGCATCAGGGAAAACTATCCTCTGTCTTGCTGGGGCGGCAACGGTTCGCCTGGAGTCTGTCGTGACCGGAACTTCAAGCACAAACAAGCGCACATACGCTGCATACGGCCTGACATTTGAATCTATGCTCCCACTACCAGAACTTTCGCCGGGAGAGCGACGTTCGAATGCCAGTATCACATTCGGTATCGTCGATCGGTATCCCACGGAGCTATGCGAGACCAGCTGTTTCTGTTATTTTTCTTCGGAATGTGAAGCCTATTTTTATTGGAATGATGTCGGAAATTTTCTCGTTCGAAACGGAAACGAGATCATTCTTGCCCCCGAATCGGACGTGGATGAATGCGCTCTGCGCCTATTTGTGCTCGGGCCAGGCCTCGCCGCGCTATTGCATCAACGAGGGTTCTTTGTACTCCATGCAAGTGCCGTGGCCCGAAATCGGGAGGCTGTGCTCTTTCTTGGTGCGTCGGGAGCGGGTAAATCGACAGTGGCAGCCGCCATGCACGACCGGGGTTACGAGATCGTGGCCGACGATGTCGTTCCAGTCGATGTGAGTTCTCCCACCGGCCTAACTATATGCCCCGGCTTTCCTCAAGTTAAGCTTTGGCCGGACTCAGCATCATTTCTGGGTAAGGATCTGAGTATTATGCCGAGGTTGAGACCTGAGGCGGAGAAACGGGGATGGGGATGGGGAGATCGATATTCAGATTCCATGTTAAATCTGCGGCATGTATACGTTCTTACCGGAGGCAGAGACGCCAATTTAGCTATAGAACGATTGGGAAAGCAAGAGACATTTATCGAGGTTATTCGCAATTCGCATGGCGTTCAATTTCTCAAATGCCGTGATTCCTCCCAACACGTTTTCCAGTGCGCTCAATTTTCCCGAACGATTTTAGCAAACCGCGTGACGAGAGCGAAGTCGCTAGACAGGCTCCCGGACTTAGTAGATATGTTGATTGAAGATATTGAAGATCATAAAACAGCCGATTTAAACGATCTTTGGGATGAAATCGGCTGATACCGGGATGTCCTGGAGTTATGAAGGATCGTGGTTTATGATAGTTAATTCGTTAGGATTTCGGACAGATTTGTTCTTTTCAAGTTTCGCCGGCGAAATCATCGAGCGGGATTCGTATCTGGTAGTTCGTGACTCCAGCAACCCAACATGGCACCATGGTAACTTCCTCCTATTTTCACATCCTCCGAGGATGGGCGATCTCGATCGATGGCAAAAACTATTCGCTCATGAGATGGGACAAGCGATACCGAGATGTCACTATGCATTTGGTTGGGATACTATTACGGGTGAATTAGGCCAAATCCAACCATTTCTGGACAAACAATACAATGTAGATATATATAGCATCATGACAACCGGCGTTATTAAAACTCCTCCAAAACTAAATTCTACTCTAGTGACCCGGCAACTGACCCAGGATTGGGAGTGGGAGGGAGCCCTGCAAAATCAAGTATCATGTCGCAACCCTATATATGGCTTGGAGGGATACATCGGCTATAGGAGACATATGATGCGAATGTACCGTCAAATGTCTGAACAAGGTGACGGCGCCTGGTTCGGCGCCTTTTTCGGCGACAGGGTTGTCGGTGACCTCGGCGTATTCGTTCGAAACGGGCTCGGCCGATTTCAATCCGTTGGAACGCACCCAGACTTTCGCCGTCAGGGAATCTGCAGCACGCTGGTCTATCAAGCTGCTCTTTATGCCTTCAGCAACTTTGACGCTAAAATACTTGTAATAGCCGCCGACCAGAACGATTATGCATACCGTATATATGAATCCATTGGTTTTTCCTTGACAGAGCAACAAGTATGGCTTACCTGGTGGGAGCAGAATTAGCCGAGCGGGCGTTCAAAAAATCAGACACAGATATCATTGTCTTTGCTTACAAGAGGCGTTTCAAGGTCGTCGGTGTGCATTTATGTACCGAGATGCCTCATCACTCTTGACAACTTCCCTCTAAGATGCCCTATTGCGTTTAAAGGGACACTCATTAGGCGATCCTTAAATTTTTCATGTAGAAGAAACTGATAAGGTGCGTCCCGAATAAAATTCGGTGGGCTGTTGTGTATGTCAAACAGATCTTCATAGATGATTTCAACGAGCCTGGGGATGTTTGTCCACAGTTTTCGGTAATCTGTCTCCGGAGGTGAAACGTCGAACAAGTCGCTAGCGATGGCGACGCCCAAAGCAACATAACGTGAGCAACCTAGATTATAGGAATAATCGAACACGCAGTTCCAATCCAGTGCCGGATATCTCCGCATAAGCTCGGCAATGTCACATGCCCACCTTAATTGTCTCCAACGGTGTTTCGTTCCATGCACACATAGAATGATTAGTAGATCCTCAGGTGAAAATATGAGAACATCCCGGCCATAAAACTGCTGGAACTCGAGTCTATCCCACACTGAATTGAGTCCTATGGCGAATGGAATACTGGCCGGCGCAAGCCCCCAATGGAGTTCGACCTGAGTTCCCAAGTCATTGTGCAAAAATTGACAGTGATAATTTTTACTCATCATCGTGTTGTCAATGCCGCATAAGCTCGAATATCCACAGGATACGAGCACTTCCTCTGCTCTGACAACATTACTTGCCTGCACGACAAGATCAAGATCGCCAGCCATACGCAAAGTGATATCACCGTAAAGCGTTTGGGCCAGCACAGGTCCCTTGTACGGCAAGACCCTGATCCCCTCTGCAGAAAGACGAGTAAGCAACCTCAGCAATTCTTCCGTCAAGAAGAGCGCATTCAAAAAGTTACCATGGTATTCATTACGCATTTTTTTCAGGATCAAATGCGGCACGGCTTCAGGAAAGAATTGCGAGAGGTGTCGATACACAATCGGGGTCATCCGATGAAAACGCGCAATCTCAGCAAAACGCTCCCAGTTAATGCTTCCTGCGAAAAGCATACTGAGACGATCCTGTGTCGCCCCATCCATCGCTACTCGGCCAAGGCATTTGAGAACATCCTGTTCAGGACTCGCTAATATCCGATTCGCTTCCGTTCCCCACAGCATCGACTTACATGACTTCATTGCACACTCCTCGCCTGGATTATTCATGCATCTGTTAGTCAGCCTATTCGGTATTTTGCTCTGTTAATACAATTAGTACAAAATATTGGCTCACGTCCTTGTTTGTAGTTGCGTAGTGATTTCTCATCGGATGGTAAAGGCGCCTCAAGCTATGTCGCAGCAATAAATCCTCTTAAACCTATTTCGCACCCGCAACAGCGTCGATATAGCTTACACATTCTTGTGAATTAGTATTGCATTTTAACAATCAGTTATGCAATTATATTTCTACATAGGGATACTCACACTGTAAGAAGTGCAAACTATTGTCTAGAGGGTTCATCCATACAACATTAGCAATGCTCTTAGGCTGCCACGATAGGATGAATCGCTCTAAGTATTTGCTGCGAACGTTAGCGAGCGATTGCCAGATACGGTGGTTACATGCCACTCAAAGCAATGACATTTACAAAAAACACGATGCTTGAGTTGAGGGAGGCTAATATGCATAAGCTGAATGACGACACTCTTATCGCAGCCAAGGATGGGCTAATAGCCTCAGATATGGATGGAGAGTATGTCATCCTGAATTTGGAAAGCGGCACATATTATGGTATTGAGGGTGTTGGGGCCGCTGTGTGGAAGCAGATCCAGAAGCCAACGGCTTTGGCCAGAGTGCGCCAAGCGGTGTTGGACGAGTTCGATGTGCAAAGTGAACAATGCGCATCAGATATCTCAAAGTTTCTTAACGATCTGAACGTCCAAGGCCTGATAGTATGCACCAATGACGCGTAAACTCGGCCCAGCCGGTCAGGTTTAGCGAACCGGAGGATCATTCAGCCAGAGGACCGCGGTTACGCCGCGCGGGTAATACCGGCTTGCCATGGCGCGCCCGGAGATCATCTGGTCACTCCAGGCCCAGTAGCTCAGCTCAGTATCGAGCAGCCACTTCACGTGGGCGGCATCGGCGTCGGCGGTAATCGCAGCGTTGTCCAGTCCCAGTACGCTCCGCGCGACATGCTGCGCGAGGTAGATTTTGCTCAGCCATGAGTTATCGCTGGTGGAGGAAAGTTTCCAGCCGCCGTCCGGGAAGAGACAGACGCCGGGCCGGAGCACATTTTCAAAATGGGCCTTGAGCGCTCCGATGAGATGACCGAACCGTCCATGAGGGTCGAGCGCAGCCTGGTTGCCGGACACGTATGGGAAGATCAGGCCTTCGATGGCCGGGATAATCCGCGCCGTATTCCCCTCGCCGATCACCGCCGGAATATACCCGCCTTCCATGGCGCAGGCGATCGTGCCGGCGCTGCGTTCCGCCTGTTTCCCAGCAATTTGAGCGAGATCCACGCGTCCCTGCGCATCGAATAGACGTTCCAGCGCCACATAGGCAGCCCAGGTCTTCACCCCCATGTAGACGTTATTGCGGGCCTGACCAAGTGACTCGTCAAGGCTGTCGTACGTGGTGATCTCGGCTCCATGACCGGTGCGGCTGCTGTCCAGCCCCATCAGACCGTTTCGCTGTTCCGGCTGCGGATGATCCCGGTTCAGAAGGCTCTGAAGGCATTCCTCGAAGATGGGAAGACGGCGCTGAAGCCACTGTTGATCGCCGGTGTAGTCGACATAAACGGTGGCGCAGCATAACCAGTTGACCAGCTGCTCGTGTGTCATATGCGAGAAGCATCCAGTGAGTTCGCTCTTCTCGTAGCAGGAGTGGCCGGGCCGGGAGAAGACGTTTGCGATACCCATGTCGTGCGTGAAACTGAGACCGCCCGGATAGAACGTTTCGCCATCGCCGGGAAAGTGGACCTCATCATGATAGCTGTATGTATCGACGAACTGGTCCAGCACGTTTCGCACCACCCATGGGTTCTTCTTCAGCTCAAAGAAGAGATGGTCCGCCGTCAGGTCGAAGGTGTTGATCATTCGATACTCGCCCTCGTTGACCACCCAGAGCGGTTCGCCGTCCCGTTGCAGCAGCTCCGTATTTCCATAGTAACTGCGGATCGCATGAGCAAGCATGAAGCGCTGGTCTCCCGACAGGGAGCTGTGTGCGAGAAGATCGCTCGCCTCTTCAGAAGCGCTGACGATTTCCGCGGCGTGTTCCAGCGCGTACACAGCAACACTTTCGATATCGCCGAACAGGCGCGTGTATAAGTAGGAACAGTCCATTCCCGCCGTGACAAGGCCGGCCCGGTAGAAACAGGCGGCAAACCGGAACGTCCGGCACTCACCGGCAGGAACTGTCATGAGCAAGGCCCCTACCAATCCCAGGCCGAAGTCGTAATTCGCCGGCAGCTCCTTAAGTATATCTGTCAGGCTAAATCCGAGCGCGCAAGCGACATCGGGATCGTTAGTGGTCAGGGCAACATGGCGTCCCTGCCCGACACCGTGAACGGCGTCGCGCTCCAGCAGACGCATGGCGGAATACGGGTCATCGCCTTGATATCCGAAGAATGCGCGCCGTGGGGCGCTTCCGTTCGTGTTGTCGACCGTCAGTTCGCAGACAACGGCAGGAACGAGCGCACGCCGCAGTTCGGCCTCCGATGCCGTGGCCGGATCAGGGATCTCGGGCGAAGGCGTGTAAATGCGGAATGTGATATCGCCGGCGCTCCAGGTATCCGTTCCCATTTGAAAGTCACGGCAAATGTCATCTTTAGAAAAACTTTCCAAACGCGGTCCGGCGGAAGGCTGCGCCTGTGTGCCGGCCTCATACCGTTCGCTTTAATTCGACGTTTCGCCCTGGTAGAACGGCAGCAATTGGTATCGGGACCGATCAGCGCTCTCGACACCGATATAGACATTCTGATTGGCGGGACGGCCAAGCTCCAGACCAAAGCCTCCCGATGCTCCCGAAAAGCCAAGTGTGAAGCTGGCGAAAGCGCCTGCAGGCGAGTGGTGCGCGTTAAAGAAGATGTTTTGCAATCCATACCTCAGCGATGGCGCGAATAATAGTGAGCCGCGCCGACATGGCAACGATATATTTCGGTCATTATATCAATCATACGGGGATTTGACAACAGCATAATGCGCCAGGGATAAAAGCCAAAGGATACGTCTGCCCCACTCAGGCTCTCACAGTGGCGTCTATCCACCACACTGGGGAAAAACAAATCATTTATTTGCCTTGACAGACCGGAGAGACTCCGATATAATCCTTATATATCGTTACCACACAGAATTTTCCGGTGTAATGAAGAGAAGCGATTGCAGAAGTTTATTCATACCGAACTAACTCAAAGTTATAATAACAACAATCGCTTTCTTTATTGCGAGACTTCCCAATCCTTTGCCGTTCTGCAGATTACAGCGCCCACTACTACCTTCATCAATAAGAGGATCTCTCGAATCATGAACAACACGTTATGGGGCAATGTCATTGCCACGGCATCGCTGGCGATCACAGCTGCGCTGGCCAGTAATCCTGCGCAGGCTTACCAGGGAATGCCCACGCCGAAGCTGCATGTCACCGGGCGCTTCCTCCAGGATCCGAACGGAAAGAATGTCACCCTCCACGGATACATGCAGCCGGGCGCAAGCTGGTTTAACGGCGAAGGACATAACTACGCGAATCCCACTGACTTTACAAGCGTATCGAACGTTGCGCCGGCCCTCGCGCACTACAACGCCGTGGCGGATATCATGACGACCACCGGGCCGCTGTATGGGCAGAAGCACGGATGGTACTGCAGTTTCGTGCGGTTCATCGGCGACGGCAGCAGTCCCGAAAACTTCGCGCCGGGATGGGATGCCGAGGGCAAGCTGGCAAAGCCCGATCAATTCGACGGCTGGCTTAAAAATGTCGTCGTGCCCTATGTCACCCACTGCCGCTCGCGTGGTCTCTATGTCGTCCTGTGCGGCAACCCGTCGGAGAGTTTTCCGGACAAAGATAAAGGCCACAACATGAGCGAGCAGTACCAGCAGAACCTCATCGCGTTCTGGAAGACTGTCGCCTCCTATCCGGGAATCAAAAACGCGGACAATGTGATGTTCGAGATCTGCAATGAGCCGATCGCCATCGAATCCAGGTTCGGAGCCAACGACTGGAAGTTCGGCAACGACACATCCTGGGCCGCCATCACCCGCTTTATGCAGCCGGTGGTGGATGCAATCCGAGGAACAGGCTCGGAGAATGTCGTGTGGGTTCCGGGACTGGGATGGCAGGGCGAGTACGCCGGTTTCGCCAAATATCCGGTTACCGGCAAGAACATCGGCTACGCGGCGCATGACTACCCGGCATATGGCGGCGCTCACGACGATCCGGCCCAGGAAGCGCACGTGTGGAGTTCGAATTACAAGCCCTGCGCGGATATCGCGCCGATGATCATCACCGAGATGATGTGGAAGCCGAACGAGGGAAAGGGCTACGAAGGTCTGTGGAACGCCCACACATCGGGTTTCGGCAACGCGGTAAAATCCAGCATTGATACGCAGGGCAATGTCAGCTATCTGATCGGCATGGCCGGGGACGTGCTCGAAAATCTGAATGGCGGTCTTGCCACGGCCACTCTGGGCAGTTCGGAAGGTGTCCAGGCAGCGTTCGGCTGGTGGCCGACTTATCAGCAGTCGGCGCCAACTGCGCCGGCAGCGCACGCTAAAAAGCAAGCGGCCAAAACACAACCGAAGCCCCGCAATGGAAGCGCTCGCAGGAAGTAATCATGTTATCGAACCGAAAACAATCGGCGCGCGCCCTCATTGCCGCAGGCATCCTGTTTGCCGCCCCGGTCGCATCCCCCTCTTTCGCCTGGACCAGCGACAACAGCAACGGCACGTTCACCAACCCTGTCCTGTACGGAGACTACCCCGACCCCGATATCATTCGTGTTGGCAGCGACTTCTATCTGGCCACCACCACCTTTGTAAGCGTTCCGGGCATCGATATTCTGCACTCCAGGGATCTCATCAACTGGGAGATCGCGGGATATGCTCTCGACAGCATCGACATCGACCCGAAATACAGCATGACCGGCGGCGTCAAATACGCTCAGGGCGTCTGGGCGCCGTCCCTGCGGTACTACCGGGGCACGTTCTATATCGTCGACAATATCCAGGGCGGCGGAACGGTTATCTGCCGCGCCGCCGATCCGGCAGGCCCGTGGAAGGTCAACCGGCTGGACGGCTACCTCTACGATCCCGGCCTGATGTTCGACGATGACGGCACTCCCCTCGTCTACCACGGGACCGGCGGCCATATCTCGGTAGCTGTCCTGAATCCGGATCTCACCAAAGTGCTCTCGGTGTCACCGGCCTATACGATCAAGGATGGCGAGGGCTCGCATGCCTATAAAGCGAACGGCATGTATTACGTGTTCAACTCCGTGTTCGGCGAATTTCCAGTACTGCTCTGCTCCCGCTCCAAAAGCCGCACTGGACCGTTCGAGACAATCACCGCGTGCGACAACCATACCCCGTGGTCAGCGCCGCATCAGGGCGGCATCGTGCAGATCGCGAACGGAGACTGGTGGGGCTTCTCGCTTGTCGACTCCGGAGCGGTCGGCCGGGATATGTGGATCGGCCCGGTGACATGGCGCGACGGATGGCCCTACTTCGGCAACCCCGATTCGCCTTCGATCTCCACAACCGGTTCAAAACCGAAGATCGGCACCTTCCCCATAAAGCATCCCGCAACATCGGATGAGTTTACCGGCCCGAAGCTGGGCCTGCAGTGGCAATGGAACCACAACCCGGACAACGAGAAGTGGTCCCTCACGGAGCGCAAAGGATATCTGCGCCTCCATACGCAGACGGCGCCAAACTTCTCCAATGCGCGCAATACATTGACCCTCCGCACCGAAGGGCCGAAATGCGCGGGCGTGATCAAGATTGATACCAGCCACCTGCAGCCGGGCGATCGGGCCGGCTTAAGTCTGCTGGAAGGCAAATTCGGCTACTTGGCGGTGTATAAGGATACGAACGGTCAGCGCCTCGTTCGGGCAGTAAACAACAACGGCAAGCTGGATACGCCGTCCGAAGACATTACGGATACCGTTGACGGTGTAAATAGCACAATCCTCTGGCTGCAGGTGAGCTGCGATTTCACCACGAACAAGGCACAGTTCAGCTACAGTACGGACGGCAAGGACTTCAAGCAGGTCGGCGGGGATTTTCCCATGCACTTCATGCTCACCACATTCCAGGGCGAACGCTTCGGGATCTTCAACTACAATCCCGCGGGAAGCAACGGTTGGCTCGACATCGACTATTTCCACCAGAAATAAACGATTTCGCCGCTTCCAGCAGAAGTGAACGATTTCTCCGATCTGTGTCCGCTCCGCTGCAGCCAGATCGGCGAATCGCCAGGTTACTTGCAGCGTTTCCAGACTGTTGAGGCGAAGTCGCTCATTCGCTTGACATCGTACGCGGTCCGATCTATAATTACATATAACGTTACCATGCAGCGATTGAACAGCTCTTGAAGACAGATATGTACCTTTCACCGCGGTTTGAAGCAGGTAAGGTTCGCAATACGGATACCGAAGCAGAATGAAAAGAAGCACCCATAGAATTCTGTAAGGAAGCTTGGATGCGATTCGCAGGAATTATTATGCGCCTCACTCACTGCCTGCCTTTCCTACTCGTGCTGTTGGGAGCGCAAATCTCCCGGGCAGACAACCCGATTATCAAAGATGTGTTTACCGCCGACCCTGCCGCCATGGTTTACAGAGGCACTTTATATCTGTACACGGGACATGACGAGGCAAAAGGCGATGAGTTGTTCACAATGAGGGACTGGCTCTGCTTTTCTACCAGGGATATGAAGAGCTGGACACCCCATGGCTCGCCGCTGTCCGTCAAGGATTTCGAGTGGGCCGTCCGCGATGCCTGGGCGGGTCAGGTTATCGAAAAGAGGGGAAAGTTCTACTATTACGTCCCCGTACATCATGACGACACCCACGGGGGATTCGCTATCGGCGTAGCGATTTCGGACAGTCCGACCGGACCGTTCAAAGACGCGCGAGGATCGGCTCTGATCACCGACGAAATGACGCGCGGCAGACGTCCCTGGAACGACATCGACCCGACCGTTTTCACGGATACCGACGGCGCAAGCTATCTCTGCTGGGGCAACGGCGATTGTTACTTCGCCAAGCTGAAGCCGAATATGACCGAGTTGGACGGTCCGATAACCTCGATCGACCTGCCTGGCTACACCGAAGCGCCCTGGCTGCACAGGAGAGGCAATCTCTACTACCTCTCCTATGCAGCCATCCCGGGCGGGAAGGGCGGAGAGAAAATCGCCTATGCGACGGCCTCAAAGGTCACCGGCCCGTGGACATACCGTGGGATTATTACCGGCGAGGCGCTGAACAGCTTCACCATTCATCAGTCAATCGTCGAATTCAAGGGGCAATGGTATTTCTTCTATCACAACGCCGTTCTGCAGCTGCCCGACGGAACCCGAGGCGCAACAGGACGGCGCAGCGTCTGTGTCGAACGGCTTTACTACAACACGGACGGCACGATCCAACCTATCGTACAGACGACCGAGGGAGTCGACCTTCCATCAAATAAACCAGGCCAATAAAATGGGCCGGAACAAAATGCCATTTTACTCGCATACCGGCATTTCAATTCGTAAAATGGCATTTCACTTTATAAACTTTCTGCTTGACATGAGCAATAAACCGCGATATAATCGCTAAATATAACGTTGCCATACCGTAAGCAAGTAACTGATATATGTATGAAATGCAACAGTTGCCGTAGAGACGGAGGAGGTAAATACACAGGATTTTTATTTGAACCTGATCTTGGAAATGCGCATCAAAATTATCATCTTTAGGAGAATATACAATGAAGGACACGAACAAAAAATATAGTTGCCATGCATTCACATTGATTGAACTACTAGTTGTTATCGCTATAATAGCGATTCTTGCAGCTATCCTATTCCCGGTCTTCGCCAAAGTCCGCGAGAAGGCACGCCAGATCTCCTGCCTCTCCAACCAGAAGCAACTCGGTCTGGGGTACATGCAGTATGTGCAGGATAATGACGAAACCTACGAATTTTCGGAACTGTGGGGCGGCGCCGGAAGAGGATGGGCTGGGCGCATCTATCCTTACGTGAAGAGCGCGCAAGTCTACGTCTGCCCCGATGACGGCGTTACTCGTTTTGCGTGGTCGCAAAAGAAGATCTCCTACGCGCAGAACTCCATCATTTCTTCCAATACGCCGTGGTGGACCTGGACCAACGACGGCCATGGCAACTACACAGGAACAAATACCGCCACTATGGCGACATTGACGGCTCCGGCAAACACCGTCCTGCTCTATGAGGCCGCAGGATCTCTCGGAGGAAATGCCACCTATGCAGAACCGACGTCGAGTCTGGCTCAGTCGAACTGGTCCTCGCTCAACTCCGGCGACGTGACGGATCCGACAGAAACCGGTGACACGGCGGGCACGGGCGCAAACCTCGCCTGGCAGATTCCCGTGGCTGCGGACCGCCATCAGAGCTACACCATCACAGGAACGAAACTGGTGGGAGGCGCCAACTTTGTCATGGCTGACGGGCACGCAAAATGGCTCCGCGTTTCTCCTGAAGACGCAGGCGCCGGTGGCCAGGTATCGGTCGGCGATCCGGCCAATATTTCAGGAGCGACCTGTGTGTCCCCCGACAAGCTGAGTGGAACGACCTTCGTCGCGACTTTCTGCCGCGAATAGAAATAAGCGCTAAGCAGAAATAACCATTACCTGAATGCCATTCTCAGTGTCAGCAGAATGGCATTCAGGAGTCGGAGATTGCTGACGGTTCGATCTTCGGCTCCAATGACCTATCCCAACCCGATCGCTTCGCGTTGGGTAACGAATACTGTTCAGGAGTGTCTATGAGAATGCCTATGCAACTGCTGAAAGCCGTCTGCATCTGCAGTGTCGCCCTCACAACGGGGTGTGGCAACAAAGGAGGGGAGACGCAGCTATCTGCAGCCGACCAGCAAAAGATCACAGCACAGCAAAGACAGGCCGCAGTGAACATGCAGATCAGCCAGATAAACAACAGCAATCTTCCCCCTGATCAGAAACAGCGATTGATCGATCAAGTGCGGACATCCGGCCCCAGGTAATCTGCATCCGCGTGCTGCAAAGTCTATCTCGGATTTGTAATCCACAATCAAACCATCAAGTCAACGACTGCAAGGCGGTCTCCTTCTACGTTGTCATTCGCAGGAACCCAGCCATGGCATTCCGGATGACGACGCCGTCAAGAGCATCCCTTCGAGAACTCCTATGAAGACGTCTCTCTCGAACCTCGGCCTGAACATCGGATTTACCATGACGGTCGTCCTTAGCACTGGAGCAACGATGAATTCCGACAAATCCCCTACCCTCAAGGACGCCTACCAAAATTACTTTTACGTGGGGGCAGCTATCAACCGCGCCATTGCCGCCGATGCGGTTCGAACCGGCAACCGCCATCGGACCGTGGAGCAGGCTGTTCAAGACATTGCTCTGACAAAAGAGCAGTTCAACCAGATTTCCCCGGAAAACGACCTGAAGTGGGCCATGATTCATCCACGAGAAGGCGCGGACGGCTACGATTTTGGTCCGGCCGACGCCTATGTGGCATTCGGCCTGAAAAATCACATGTATATCGTAGGTCATACGCTCGTCTGGCATGGACAGACCCCTGGATGGGTATTCGCCGGAACGGCCTCGCCGGACGCTGCGGCCAATGCTGCTGCTGCCGCGCCGGCCCGGCCGGCAAACGGAGCGGAAACGAATGCAGACGAGGGCTGGTTTGGCCACGGGATCGATAACAGTGGGCCGCGCGCGACACGTGAAGAGTTGCTCCGGAGAATGCGCGACCACATCCACACTGTTGTCGGCCGGTACAAAGGCAAGATCAAGGTTTGGGATGTGGTGAACGAAGCCATCGCCGACGGCGGACCAAATATCCTCCGAAAATCGCCCTGGCTTCAAATCATCGGGCCGGATTTCATCGCAAAAGCCTTCGAATACGCGCATGAAGCCGATCCCGATGCGATACTCCGCTATAACGACTACGGTTTGGAAAACCCGGAAAAACGCAAAAAGCTCATCACGTTGATCAAGGATCTGCAGGCTCAGAAAGTGCCGGTTATGGCTATCGGCACACAAACCCATGTCAGCGTCTCTTCGCCGACCTTTGAGGAAGAAGATCGGGAACTGACGGAATTGGAAACGTTAGGGTTGCCCATTCACATTACAGAACTGGACGTCAACAGCGCAGAGGGCGGGCAGCGCAATAACGGGGCAGACATCGCTAGTAATGCTGAGACCACGCGGGGCGGTCTTGTGGATGATGCCAATCAGCGTCTCGCCAATCAATATGCCGCCCTCTTCAAAGCGTTCATCAAGCATAAAAACTCGGTAAAAGTCGTTACCCTTTGGGGTGTCAACGATGGCCTTTCCTGGCGCGCTGACGGCAAACCACTGTTGTTTGACAGCAACGACCAGTCCAAACCAGCCTTTGACGCGGTGATCCAAGCCGCCAGAGGCAGCTAGCCGGGCTCAAATGAGATACAACCGCCACCAACCGGCGATAGAGTTCTTTAACACCTATTTGCTCCTACTTAGGCCTAACTCAATAATAACCGCTATCGTTCACCGCCATGGCGGTGAACGATAGCGGTAAATACATGCCAATCAGCAAAGACGCCGGGAGGCGTGTTTACGATATTCTAAAATATTGTGTTCATAGTTTTAATAGCAATACGAAACGCATACAGGATCTGGAAACTGTAACTGCATCAACGCCGATCCCGTCAAAATGAAAAGAGGTTAGAGAAATGATCTTCAAGTTCTTCCCATCGTGCTCGCAAAAGGGTTATACGAGCAAGAACGCTCCGACAACTAAACCGGACACCTGCCGTTTGCGGAGGGAATTTAGAAGCGCATCCGGGCTTCTTGCCGGTATTACAGTGGTCGGCCTCACTTTGTTTTGCAGCTCCGCGCGCGCTTATCAGGGAATGCCGACGCCGAAGCTACATGTCTCCGGCCGCAATCTGCAAGATCCGAACGGCAAAAACGTTCTGCTTCACGGCTACATGCAGGCCGGCGCGAGCTGGTTCAACGGGGAAGGTCATAACTACACCGACCCCAGCGACTATTCCAGCTCGTCGAACTGCGCCGGGATGCTCAACTTCTACAACGGCGCGGCCGACATAATGTCAAAGACTTCCGGTCAGTACGGCTACAACCACGGCTGGTACAGCAGTTTCGCGCGTATCTGTGGAAACGGCACTCCAAACGGCCAGGCGCCGGGTTGGGACAACAACGGCAACCTGTCCGATATGGCCCAGTTCAATGGCTACATCAACAACATCCTTGTGCCTTATGCCCAGCATTGCAAACAGGACGGTTTGTATCTGATTATTACGGGAACTCCCTCGCTCATCTATCCTGGCGGCGACACGGGCAAGAACATGACGCAGCAGTATCAGCAGAACCTGATCACCTTCTGGAAAGCTCTCGCATCCTCGAATCTCCGCGGCATGGACAATGTTATGTTCGAGATCTGCAATGAGCCGATCACGATCGAGAGCAGTTTTGGCGCGGGCGACTGGGGCAGTGGACAGGACAAATACTGGGCCGCGTTGACCCGGTTTATGCAGCCGATCGTCGATGCGATCCGGGGACAGAATGCCGACAATATCGTCTGGATTCCCGGGCTGGGCTACCAGGGCGAATATCAGGGCTTCGCCAGCCATCCGCTCACGGGTGGCAATCTCGGCTATGCGGCCCATCTATATCCTGCCTATGGCGGGGTTTACGACAACCAGACCGCGATCAATAACCTCTGGAACTCGAACTATAAGCCGGCGGCCGATCAGCTCCCGATGGTCATCACCGAATGCTGGTGGAATCCCAACAACGGTCAAGGATACCAGAATCTCTGGAACGCCTCCACGGCCGGGTTCGGGAATGCCGTCAAGTCCTGCTATGATAACGAGGGCAATGTCAGCTATCTGGTGGGAATGGTCGGTGACCTGCTGGCCAACCTGAACTCCGGACTGAACGCTACGACACTGTCGAGCGGCCAGGGCGCGACGGCGGCATTCTCCTGGTGGCCCCAGTACACCTGGGCCGCGCCGGGAAACCCGGCAGGCGGCCCCGCTGCCGGCGTCTACGAAGTTTCTCCCTCCGACGCGACTGGACTGGCGATGGATGTCTACGGCGCATCTTCCGCCAACGGCGCCCGCATCGACCAGTGGACCTGGTCAGCCGGATCGAATCAGAAATGGTACTTCCATCCTCTGGGCAACAACCTCTACTGGCTGGAGCCGCAGAACGCGACGGGCAAGTGCCTCGACGTCATCAATCTCAACCCCAGTAACGGAGCCGGCCTGCAAATCTACTCCTACTGGGGCGGACTCGGACAGATCTGGTACGCAATCAACCTCGGCAACGGCTACTACCGCCTCAATCCTGAAATCAACCCTACCGAGTGCCTGGACCAGACCGGAGGCAGCACGTCCGCAGGCACGTACCTACAGACCTACCTATACTGGGGCTCATCCGGACAGCAGTGGAAGCTCACGGCCCGCTAAACCCTGAGCTCGAACACGTCAATGTCTCCATTCTTTAGCATTCGACGTGGACATAATCGCAGAACACTTAAGGAGGACATATTCGCGGAACAGTAACACAGTGCCGCGATACGCCTTGACATAGCTTATGACCTTTGATACAATCATATATATCGTTACCATATCATCTCACAGGTCAATGACGCCATATACGATGCTGGTCGATTGGGCAATGGTAGTGGGACTTTTGAGCAGCCGGCGGCAAATAGCCGAACCCCACAACGGTCATTTCGTCTGCCCCAAACTTCCAGGTAGAAAAGGTTGTAAGCATGAAGACAGTGCTCTTAGTGTTGGCCGCGTTGCTCAGCTTAAATGTGCGGGCGTCTGGCCAGGATAAAAACTTTTACATCTTCCTATCCTTTGGGCAGTCGAACATGGAGGGCTTTCCGGGGATCGAAGAGCAAGATCAAGGGCCGGTGGATGAGCGCTTCCAGGCTTTAGCTGCCGTGGACTTCCCGGAGCAGCATCGTGAGATGAGGCACTGGTACACGGCAGTCCCCCCGCTGGCGCGGCCCAATACGGGCCTTGGCCCGTCCGACTACTTTGGCCGAACGATGGTTGCCCATCTTCCGGCCGATACCAGGGTCGGAGTAGTCAACGTCTCAGTCGCAGGCTGCAAAATCGAGTTGTTCGATAAAGACAACTATGCATCTTATACAGAAACGGCGCCGTCCTGGATGAAGAATATCATCGGGGCGTACGGTGGCAATCCCTATCAGCATCTTGTCGACATGGCGAAGCTGGCGCAAAAGGACGGTGTGATCAAAGGCATATTATTGCATCAGGGCGAGTCCAACACGAATGACAAAGAGTGGCCGATCAAGGTGAAACACGTCTATGACAACCTGATCAAAGACTTAAATCTTAACTCCGCAGACGTGCCTCTGCTTGCAGGCGAACTTGTTGGAGCCGACCGGAGCGGCGCTTGCGCCAGTATGAACGCCATCATTGACAATTTACCGAAAACGATTCCAACGTCCTACGTGATCTCCTCGGTTGGTTGTCCCTGCCGGCCCGACCATTTACATTTCACTCCGGCGGGCTATAGAGAGCTGGGAAAGAGATATGGAGAAAAAATGCTTTCATTATTGGCAGCATCCACGCCGCGTGTGAACGCCGGCGCGCCGGCATCTGCGCAAGGCACGACAGTATACCGGGACTTGGCCTACGTATCAAACGGGCATCCGCGACAGATGCTGGATCTCTACCTACCCGGCCATGCCAAGCATCCTCCCCTGATCGTCATGATCCATGGCGGGGCGTTCCTGTTCGGCGACAAGGCCGACGAAAACTTTGCGAAGTTCACAAATGCCGGATATGGAGTTGCGTCGATCAACTACCGGCTGAGCAGCGACTCGATCTTTCCGGCTCAGATTGAGGACTGCAAGGCCGCAGTGCGCTGGCTGCGGGCAAATGCAGCTAAGTACGGTTACGACCCCAACAGGATCGGCGCATACGGCGAGTCGGCCGGTGGCAATATGGCCGCGATGCTGGGCGCGACAGGCGACATCAAGACCTACGATATTGGCGAGAACCTGTCGGTTTCCAGCCGCGTCCAGGCAGTCGTCGATTACTTCGGACCGACCGACTACCTCCAGATGGATGCTCATGGTCTGCCGGGCGGCTGGAACAACGACGCCCCCGACTCCCCGGCGTCACGCCTGATCGGCGGACCGATTCAAAAGAATAAGGACAAGACCGAGAGGGCCAACCCGATCACATACATAACGCCAAAATCCGCGCCGTTTTTTATCGCTCATGGCGATGCCGACAACATCGTTCCTCACCATCAAAGTGAACTGCTGTTGGTGGCCCTGCAGAAAGCAGGCATTCCCGCCACCATCTATACCGTATCCGGCGCCGGGCACGGCTTCCAGGACGCCACCGCCGATAAACTGGCAATAGAATTCTTCGGCAAATATCTGCACTCCATGAAGTAAACGGAAGTGTCGCGACGAGGGCAGCCATACTCGCATACACTGTCGCGCCGAACTCCGCACAAGCAAGGTGACATAAATATGAAGGGTTTAGTAAAGATGGGTATCGCACTGTCGGTTCTTTCCGCAAGCGGCGCTTCCGCCGCGGTCGACGACCTCTCGACGTCCACGCCGGCCGTCACCAACGTGCGCGGCGCCGAATACCCTCGCATCCATTCCGATCTGAGTGTGACGTTCCGTATCAAGGCGCCGGACGCAAAGAAGGTCGAGTTCGACCTCGGCAAACCTTATGCCGCGACGCGTTCCGAGGATGGCTTCTGGACGGCGACCACTGCCCCCCAGGTCCCCGGCTTCCACTATTACAGCCTCATCATCGACGGAGTGCCGGTGTGCGATCCCGCAAGCGAAACGTTCTTCGGTGTCGGCAGGCAGTTCAGCGGAATCGAAATTCCTGAAAAGGATGTAGATTTCTATCTGCCCAAGGCTGTCCCGCACGGAGAGGTGCGAGAACGCCGGTACTATTCCAAGACGACACAGGAGTGGCGGAGGGTATTTATTTACACGCCGCCTCGATACGACGCGGATCGGGAAACGCGGTACCCTGTTCTCTTTCTGCAGCACGGCGGCGGCGAGGACGAGCGCGGCTGGCCAAACCAGGGACATGTGAGCGCTATCATGGACAATCTCATCGCGGGCGGCAAGACCCAGCCAATGCTCGTAGTGATGGAGCAGGGATATGCCCGCAAGCCGGATGAACCTCAGGTTCCGCTTACTCCCCCCGCTCCGCCGGCGGCAGGAGCCCGGCCGGTCCCTCCCGATTTCAGCCGAATGTTCCAGACCTTCGAGACCGTGATAGTCGACGACCTGATCCCAATGATCGACTCTACGTACCGAACAATTCCGGACCGCGACCACCGGGCGATCGCCGGGCTCTCGATGGGCGGCATGCAGGCGTTCCAGATCGGACTGAACCACCTGGCTACCTTTAGCAGCATCGGAGGATTCAGCGGAGGAGGAGGAGGTTTTGGCGGCACGCCGTTCGACCTGAAGACCTACCACAACGGTGTTATGGCCGATACCGATGCGTTCAACAAGAAGGTGCATTTAATCTGGCTAGGAATCGGTACGGCCGAACCGCAGCGAATGTATGAAAGCGTCAAGAACTACCACGATGGCCTGGAGAAGGCCGGCATCCGGCATGTATATTATGAATCGCCGGGGACTTCGCACGAGTGGCTGACTTGGCGGCGCTGCCTGCGCGAGTTTGCGCCGCGCCTGTTCCAGGATAATCCGGAAAGCGCCGGGACAGGCGGTCCGGGACGACCGCAGCAGCCGAAGATCGAACTGGCCCCCGACGACAAGCCGGCCTTCCCTCGAGCGCCTGCCGGGTTCGATGCCAACCGAGAGGGCATCCCGCACGGCAAGACTCAGATGGTCGAATATCCCTCCACCACGGTCGGCAATAACCGCCATATGCTTGTCTATACTCCGCCCGGATACTCGAAAGACAGGAAGTATCCCGTGCTTTACCTGCTGCACGGAATTGGGGGCGACGAAATGGAATGGGAACGAAACGGCGCTCCGGATATGATCCTGGACAACCTCATGGCCGGCGGAATGGCCCAGCCGATGATCGTCGTCTTTCCGAACGGCCGCGCGCAGCCCAACGATCGCGCGGAGGGCGATGTCATGAAGTCTGCTCCGGCGTTTGCAACTTTCGAAAACGACCTGCTGAAAGATGTCATCCCTTATGTGGAGGCGCACTACTCCGTCAAACAAGATCGTGAGCACCGGGCCCTGGCAGGCCTTTCGATGGGCGGCGGCCAGTCGCTGAACTTCGGCCTGGCCCATCTCGATACCTTTTCCTGGATCGGCGGCTTCTCGTCGGCGCCCAACACGCGATCGCCGGAGACTCTCCTGCCCGATCCCGCGCAGGTCGTCGGGAAGCTGAAGCTGCTCTGGGTTTCATGCGGAGACCAGGACGGCCTGATCTGGATCAGCCAGGGCGTCCACCGTTACCTCAAGGCGAATAACGTGCCGCACATCTGGCATGTCGATTCCGGTCACCACGACTTCTCTGTATGGAAGAACGATCTTTTCCTCTTTTCCCAACACATATTCCGCTGATATGGAATTTCACGAAGATCTTCGGAAAATAGATTGCCGGGCGTATCGTCAATGCATTCCAGGGGAATGCATTGACGATAATATGCGGGGGGAGTCATAGCCGCCGACAGCCCTGAACCTGAACTGGAAGCGCGCCTTGCGGCTGCCGCGCAAGGTTGTTCCTGAACCGGCGTTTGACACCGAATGGTATAATATGCAGATACGCAAAGCCTCTATGAGATCCAATCGGCCAACAATCAAAGACGTCGCGGTGAGAGCCGGAGTGAGTCCGAATGTCGTCTCCCGGGTCTGTAACCCCGAATCCGGGGAATACGTATCGGCAGCATCGCGAGCCAAGGTGTTGGAAGCGATCAACGAATTGGGATACCATCCGGATTCGCGCGCTCAATACCTGCGAAATCCCCGCACAAAGACGATTGGCTTCTACTCCGGAAACGGCACGCTGGATTTCGATTTCGAATTCGCGCGCGCAATTTTTGAAGGCCTGCAGACGGCTTGCGAAGAGTTTGATCAAGATCTCCTGATTTTCCACTTGATGGACAATCACACCGTCCCATATATCGCCGACAAGGTGACGAGCTCAAAAGTCGACGGGATCGTTTACCATCCTCGCGACGGCGATACGCAGCTCTCCGATATCCTCTCTAAAGGCCACAAACCGATCGTCCGCATCGGCGAGCCGTTTCCGAACATTCCCACCGTCGTTGCAGACGATCTTAACGGCGGCAAACGCATTGCCAGGCATCTATACAGCCGCGGGCACCGGCGCGTTGTATTTCGCAGACAGAGACACAGCATCATATCGGCGCAGCGCCGTTACGAGGGCTTCTGCGAAGCCGCCGCGCGTCTGGGGATGAGCGTGGTAGCGACGACTGCCGCTCACATTGACGATGAACTGACGGGCGAAGAACTTGAGCTGCTGAAGAACTTCCGGTCAGAAGGCATCACGGCATTCGTATGCTGGAGAGACTGGTCCGCGTCAAAAGTGCTGTTATATTGCGAGGAGAACCATATCCAGGTACCCAGCGATATTGCAGTGGTGGGGTTCGACGGCCTGACACCCGACTTTTGCCCGAGCACGATGCGGCTGACAACACTTGTGATAGAGTGGGATCGTATCGCCGAAATGGCGGTAAAGAAGCTATTTGACCTTATCGAGCAGCGGGAAGTCCCGGATGAGACGATCCACCCATGCTCGCTCTACATAGGCAACACGACATGAGCAGCGCAAATAAAGACAAAGCGCGAACCGGCAAACGCGCTCCGACTCAGAAAGATGTCGCGGAACTGGCGGGAGTCAGCGTCATGGCGGTGTCCACGGTCGTGACCGGCAACAAGTCTACAGTCGGCATCTCCGAAGCGACACGCCTGCGTATCCAGAAGGCGATCGACGAGTTGCACTACCGCCCTAATATCTTCGCACGATCGCTGCGCCTACAGCACACCGGCACGGTCGGATTCTACAACGGGTTTGGCTACATCAATACGGCCGATCCCTTCATCCGCCTGCTGTTTGACGGCATTGCCCTGAGCCTGCAAGCCAAAGATCAAGATATCCTTCTGTATAACGGCGTCTACAGGGATAGACACGAATCGCTGATCGAGAGAGTTCTAAGTCAGAAAATCGATGCCGTGATCGTGCTTCCCACCCACGAAGACAGGGCGCTCATCGAAGCGATCAAGACGCGGCACATCCCTTCCGTTATCATTACAGAATCGATTGCCGGCCTTAAATCGATAACGGCCGACGATGCGGGCGGTTCGATCGAGCTGGCTAACTACATCGTCAATCGAGGTCACCGTCACATTCTATACCGGCGCTCCGCGTTCCCGCTTCAATTTGAAGCGCGCCGTTTTGAAGCGTTTTGCTCCGTGATCGAACAGTCCGGCGGCAAGGTAACCGCATGCCCCGGCAACGATGGCATGGATAACGTCACCAGCCGGGAAGAAGAGGTCCTGAGCGATCGATCTGGGCCGGACAAAGTGACGGCTATTGTCTGCTGGCGCGACCACTCGGCGGTGCGCGCGATCGACTATTGCCTGGCAAAAAACATGCGCGTTCCCGAAGACATCGCGGTGGCCGGTTTCGACGGCATCCGTTATCCCGGCAGTTCGCACGACTTAACGACCGTCGTGGCTCACTGGAATGTCATCGCCGATAAGGCCCCTGAACTGATCAACAAGATCCTCAAAGGGGAGGAGATCCCGGACAACACGATCATCCCCTCCAGCCTTCATATCGGTACGACGGCGTAGGGCGGCCGCTCCCCCAAACATCACGGAATCGGCCGCATCGTAACGCCTTTCAGGAAGAGATTGCGGTCTTCCTTATCGTCGCCGGCATCGTTGGTGAACGACAGTGCGACCGTGTGCTTTCCCTTGCTCAGCGCAATCGGCCCGGCAGGAAAAGTTGCCGTTGTGCTCGACTTCACCGTGACTTTCCCCGCATCCTGGCCGTCCACCGATATCCTGACATCCGCATAATCACCGTGATAAGGCGTCGAGTATCCCGACAAACGCAATTCATACTTTCCGTCCTCCGCGCAAATGAACGGAGCCTCGACGACACCGTTGGTGCGCAGCGTGATCGTATCGGGCGTCTGGTCGAAATACGGGCTCTCGCCACGCAGCTTGAAGCCCGTAAGCGGTATTGCGCTGTCGTTTGAGACCGGCGTCTCCTCGAAGGCAAAGCCGAGATTCGCCAGCAAAGCCGATGCATATCTTGCGCCCCGTATGGCGTTATCGCCCGGCCGGTTCCAGGCCATGCCGTCCACCACGACCCGCCCGCCGGCTGCCGGCCACGTGACGAGCGCGCCTGGGATCACATGGACCTGCGCGCCGGACGGATAGAGGGCCTTGCGCACGGCGACGGAACTTAGCGCAATGGAGCGCGCTGCGGCCGGATTCTGCAGGCGAAGGGCGATATCGTTTGCCCCGGCCTTCAGCGCGATCAGAGTCCGATAGTCGCGCAATTCCCTCCCCCGAATCGTCAGCATCGTGGATTGGGCTTCGTTCGTCTCGATCTGTAGTATCGGATCGTCGTTCTCCGCGGCGGCTCCCGCTTTGGTCACAATCAGGTAAACGCCTTCTTTCGGGGCCGCCACCACGAAATGGACCGCTCCCGGCCCACTCAGCGTGACCTGTGTTTTGCCGTCTGAATTGATCCCACCGCCCTCGATACGCGCCGACGTTGCCGGTATGCTCATCAGTTCAGGACCGTCGCTCGACGGCAGAACATTTACGGACGCCGCATCCGCAAGGGGCGTCATGGGCCGGTCCCACGCCTGCGATGTCGAGACATAGGTGACATCTTCGCGAGACACGCCGTCCAACAGCGGATCGTCTCGCCAAGCGATCGACGCCGCGGCATTTTCGCGCACAGCCTCAAGTCCGCTCGCGCCGAGCGTATTGCGCAAGGTTGCGAACGAGGCCGGGTCCGGAGCATGCCAGTACACCGTTCCACCCTGTGACAGAACGGAGCCGATGCGCGCCTTCTCCGCTTCAATATTGGAAATCGCCCCATCGAGCACAAGGTTCTTGCCTGCGAAGTCATTTCCAACTGCCGCAATGCCGACGCCCAATTTGGCGATATCGGCCATGAACGCCGGATCTGCCGCCGAGATTACAGCGCGCGGCGTGGGACCGTTCTGGTGTATCGAAGCTGTGCGGGAAGTTGGATTCGGAGTCCCCAGAGCATCCACCGCGTTCTGCAGGATCACGGCGGCGGCGGGTTCCTTCTGCCGCTTCGCGCCGACCAGGGCTTGCAGCAGGATCACGCGGCCGTTGCCATATCGCAGGTCGAGGATAGGCGCGCGGTCCAGGCCGTCCGGACCGCCGGTCACGGCGACTGCAGCGCCCCCTCCCGAAACGGGGCGCTTGATTTCTGTCTGCGTGACATAGTTGTCGTCACGCCAGAAGCTCAAATCGCCCGCGGTCAAACCGGCCAGGATCGGATGAGACTCGCGAAGCGGAAATGTCATCGTCGCTTTGTGCGTCACCATTGTCAGGCCAAGGTTGAGTGGAGCTAGGGTCTGCTGCTCCAGGACCACGGCGCGGCCGCCACGGCGCAAAAAGGACCGGAATTGCCCGGCCCAGTCTGTCGAAGTGCCGACCACAGGGACGGCGCTATCTTCCGCTGCGACATCGAGCGCGCCGGGGGCGATCAGGAGGATCGTGCGCGCGGGGTCTGCAAGTGGAAGCGCGGAGAAATCGGAAACGGAGCCGGGCCACTTCCCGGACGGATCGAATACGGCCAGCCGGAACCCATTCGGCGCATCAAGTGGCCTGCGCGGAAACGCCGACAGTGTATGACGGCTACGGGATATCTCCCGTCCATCGGCGTAAAGAACGGAATCGAATGCCAGTTCCTTACGCGCACTCACCTGCGGAATGTCATAAGAGAGTGTCATCACTCCCGAGCCGCCGGACTGCATCGTCTGCGTTGCCGTCGCAATGACACCTCCTCCTGGCTGCAGCAGCTTCAGTGTAAGGCGATGGCTCGCGCCGTCATCGCAGAACACGTCGAAGTCCAGCGCGGCCCGCTCACCGGAGAAATAGCGAAGGCCCCGGTTCCGCAGATAGGCCGCAACCGGACGGAACATCTCCGTCTGGATCGCATAGAGCGCAGGGGTATCGATCTTGCCACCAAACCCGAAGGCGGTCCACGGTGAGATGCCGGAGACACCGGACCTGCGGTATCCGATGGTCTGGTCGTAAAATGCCTGTGCCTGCGCCATAACCGCGAACTTATCGTGGTTCAGGTAAGCGCGATCGCCAAAGAAGATGGAGCTGTTGGAGTAATCGCGCTGCGGCATCCAGAGATACTCGCCGATATAGAGCGGCTTCTTGCGCTCCCAGAAGAACGACGAGCTCGTTGTGCCGAGCATGCCGCCCTGCGCCCTGGTTACCGTTCGAGTTCCCAGCCAATCGGATGTGTTGGGGTAGTCGTCGAACCAGGGCGATTCATGCGGATAGTGCAGGCCGATGACATCATAAGCGCCGTCGGGGTCCTGATCCGCCTCGAACGTAATCGGGTGGCTTGGATCGATCGACTTCGCATAGCGCCCCAGGTCGCCTTCCTTCCTGGGCAGATCCTGGTCGAACTTCTGATTGCCCATAAAGAGGATCTCGTTGCCGAGGCTCCACATCGCCAGGCTCGCATGGTTGCGATCTCGCCGGATCATGCCGGAAACGAGATCGCGATAATTCTTCCAGAACTGTGGGTCTTTGTAATCGTACTTGCCGCCTTCGTCCGTGTACATCGGCGTTTCATCGATGATCAATAGCCCCTGGCGATCGGCCTCCTCAAGCCACGCCTCGCGCCAGATCTGGTTGTGCAGACGGAAGGCGATAGCATTGCTGTTGCGAATATCGCGGATTACGCGGCGGATCTCCTCGAGAGACTGGACATTGACGACGGGCCATGCGGCTGTTCCGAGAAGGTGGCGCTTGGAGCCGTTGAGATAGAAATCCGGCCCGTCTGTCCAGATCTCCTTGAAGCCGAAAAGCTGTGTGTACTCATCAAGGATCGGACCGTTTGCGCCTCGCCTGAGCCTGATATGAAGCAGGTAGAGGTGCGGGGCCTCCGGCGACCAGTAGTGCGCGTTCCGAAACGGGGCCGTCAGGGTCCAGTGTTGATCGCCGTCTACCGCCGCGGAGCCGAGGGACACAACTTTCGCTCCCTTATCCTCCACATCCGCCTCAACGGTGAGGTTTCCCCCCACTCCGTCGGCCGTGCCGGTCACAGTCAGAGACTGCCGGCGCACCGAAGGCGTGATGACGAGATCCGGGTCGGCGATCTCCTCGGCCGGCTTCGACCTCAGGACGATATCGTCCGCGACTCCGATGTTATCCTTGTAGCCCCCGGACGGCATGATGAGCTTGCCGCTCTTATTCAGGTTGGCGTTGCGATCGCTGCAGCGCAGCATGATCCGCGCCGTGCGGCCGGGCTGCACAAATTTGGTGATCTCTACCGTAAAAGGCGTCCATCCATTGAACTGCTCTGCGACCTGCTTCCCATCGACATAGAGGCATGGCGCGTATCGAATGCCACGCGCATCAAGGAAAACGCGACGCCCCACCCAATCTGCCGGAATCTCTAGATCGCGCCGATACCAAAGAAAATGACTGCCCCCATCAGCGCCCGTCCATGTGATCTCCGGCAGAGTAATAGGCTTCCAGGCGTTATCGCCGGGAGGAGAAGCCGGGTCCTGGTTGGCTGCAGTCTGCCAGGTCCCGTTCAAGGAGATATTGCTTCGGAATGAGGAAGGCTCAGCGGCGATGCAGGGGACCGGGGCGAACGCGCCAAGGAGCAGAGAACCCACAAATGCCGTGGCGCCCATGTGAGGGAGCAGCATCAATGCATACCGGCAGAAGGACATAGGGACTCCTGGAGCGAGGGCGATACACGTTGTTTCGATCCTCGTCAAGCAAAACTTGGTAACGTTATATCAAGCATTATAGGTTCGTCTCACGGATCTGTCAAGCAAGTCATCCAGGATACTAATCAATAGTTCTTTCGTGTTTACCGAGGAAAGTGAACTCATCACCGATTTCAATGAGACATGCAAACGGTCAGATGCCTGAGGGCAATAAAATCGCCCATTCGCCTTGACATAGGCTATTTCTCTTTGTTATAATCATCAAATATAACGTTACCACACACCAATATCATTCGACTAGCGAATCAATTCACTTAAAATATACTAGAGAATACCTTCTACCAACAACTCTATCATAAATTTAATAACTACTATAGCAATCTTTCTGTCGATTTTTACAGTCATCGTCAAGTGTATTTATCCCTGAACAATCATTCTGAAGAACGGTGATATCATGGCTACTTTGCAGAGGCGTGACGACGAAGAGGCAATGATGCCCGCGCCTGCGGAGATCGTTTCCAGCCGCCCGGTCACGCGGCGCGCATTCCTGCTCGGACTGATCCTGTCTCTGGCGATGTGCGCCGTGATGCCCTACAACGACTATTACGTCGGCGCGACATACTTGTCCGGCAACTTCTTCCCCATCGGCGCAATCGGAGCCGTGCTGGCGCTCACTCTGCTGGTGAACCCGCTGCTGATCACACTCGGCAGGCGCAGCGCCATCTTCCGCCGCACCGAAATCATGACCGTATGGAGCATGATCCTGGTCGTGGCCGGCATTCCCTCAAGCGGACTGATGCGCTACCTCATCCCGCACATCGTCGCGCCGCATTACTATGCAACGCCGTCCAATGGCTGGGAAGGAACGCTGCTCTCCCGTCTCCCTTCGCGCCTGCTCGTGTCTGATCCGAATGCCGTGCACTATTTCTTTGAGGGGCTTCCGCGAGGCGGATCGATCCCATGGTATGCCTGGGGCGTCCCGTTGTTCTGGTGGGGCATCTTTGTCGCGCTCCTGTTCACAATGTTCTTCTGTATGAGCGCTCTACTGCGCCGACAGTGGGTGGAGCATGAGCACTTCACGTTCCCACTCGTACAGCTTCCAATCCAGATCTCCGAGGAGCCGGAACCGGGACAGAAACTGAACACGCTGCTGAGAAGCCGCCTGCTCTGGATGGGTGTATTTGCGGTGACTGCAATTCACACAACCAAGGGCATCCACCTGTTCTATCCCACCATGCCCGATATCACGCTCTCCTGGCATTCCTCGGACTATCTGAAGAACCCGCCATGGAGCTATGTGAATGACATCCCATTCAACATCTTTCCGCTCGTAATCGGGTTTACCTACCTCCTGCCGCTGGAAGTGTCCGCCTCGCTCTGGTTCTTCTTCCTGGCGTACCATGCCGAAACGATGATCGCCTACATGTTCAACCTGGATACGACGGGCGCAGTGGGAGGTATCTGTTTAGGTCCCGGCTTCGGTTCTTACCAGGAGGCGGGCGGCGCCCTGATGGCATGCGGATGGCTGCTCTACGGGATGCGAAACCACCTGCGCGATGTTTGGCGGCGAGCCATCCATGGAGCGCGCGACATCGACGATGAGCGTGAGCCTCTCTCATTCCGCACGGCCCTGTTCGGGTTCGCCCTGGCCTATGTAGGCATGTTTGCATGGCTCCTCTGGGTGGCCAATGTAAGCGCGATGATGGCGCTGGCCGTGGTGCTGGGAAGCTTTGTGGTATTTCTGATGCTTTCCTGGCTGGTGGCGCAAGCCGGGCTTCTATTCGCACAGCAGGCGTTCCTGCCGTCGGCGATCGTGACGCTGCTGCACGGCGGCGCGGGCTTAACTCCCTCGACACTCACAATGGGCGCCATGACCGAGCATATCGGCTGGTTCGATGCCCGCGAATTCATGATGCCGTCCCTGCTGAATTCGTTCAAGGGCGCATCGGAGACCGGTCCCAGCGCTCGCTCCCTGACAAAAGCGCTTGTGACATGCGTCACGCTGTGCGTGCTCGTATCCGCAGTTGCGTCGATCTGGCTACCGTACACGCATGGCGGGGGAACGGCACTGAAGAACACATGGATGTATGTTGATGCGCCGCAGCTGCCGCTAACCGATGCGGCCGGGCAGGTTCGCTCTCCACATCCGGCGCAGCCGATGGTGTTGGCCCACATGGCCGCCGGCGCAGCGTTCGTCGCAGCCCTGTTCTACTGCCGCGCGCACTTCCCCGGCTTCATGATCCACCCGGCGGGTTTTCTGGTGGCGGCAACCTACCCGCTCTGGGCCATGTGGTTCTCGATCCTGCTGGGCTGGCTGTTCAAAGGCCCGATCATGCGATACGGCGGCACGGCTGCTTACCGCAGGCTGCTGCCACTCTTCCTGGGCCTGATCGTCGGCGACTGCCTCAACGCAATCGTATGGACCATCATCGGCCTGGTTACCCATACCGGCTACTCGCTGCTGCCGGGATAGAGGCCAAACTTCTCTCCCGTAGGCAAGCCTCTCCCTTAGGCGCTGTCGCGCCTCTTCCCTCCCCGAAACGGGAAGGGATGTCCAAAAGTCATTTGCCAGGCGACTCTTAACATATGCGCAGCCTTAAATCATAAGCTGAGCCAATGTAAGAGTCGTCTGGTGATCGAAAGTTGGACACCCCTTTCCTATAAGCCCCACTGGTGGGTCGGAGAGGAGAGAAGAGAGTTTTACGAGCTTGGGGGAGAGGATTCTATAATTCAGAAAGTTAACCATGTCATCATTCAAAAACCCGATCCTTACAGGCTGCCATCCCGACCCGAGCATCTGCCGTGTCGGCGATGACTACTATCTCGTCACATCGTCGTTCCATTACTATCCCGGCATCCCGATCTTCCATAGCCGCGACCTGGTGCACTGGCGGCAGATCGGGCATATGCTGGACCGCCCTGAGCAGGTAAACTTCGAAGGCATCGAGCCATCCGGCGGCGTCTTCGCCCCCACCCTGCGCTATCACGAAGGCGTGTTCTACCTCGTGACCACGATCGTATCCGGCGGCGGCAATGTCGTGATGACGGCGACGGATCCCGCCGGGCCATGGTCGAACCCGATCCCGATCAAGGGCGCTCCGGGTATCGACCCATCCTTCTTCTTTGATGACGACGGTCGATGCTACATCACCGGCAATGGCGACCCCGAAGTGTCTTTATACGACGGTCACCACACGATCTGGCTGGCGGAGCTTGACACGAAGGAGTGGAAAGTTCTCAATCCGCCCAAGGTAATCGTCAACGGCGGATCCGATATCCGGCAGAAACCGATCTGGATCGAAGGGCCGCATATCTACAAGATCGACGGCCTGTATTATCTCATTGCGGCCGAAGGTGGAACGGCGGAATGGCATTCCGTGGTCGCATTCCGCAGCAGCAATGTCTGGGGACCGTATGAGCCATGCCCGGCTAACCCGATCTCCACCAACCGCGACCAGCCCGAAGACACTCTAAATCCCATCACCTGCACCGGTCATGCGGACCTGGTTCTGACCCAGAACGGCGAATGGTGGATGGTCATGCTCGGCAGCCGCCCCTATGCGCCATTCACCGAGAACCACTACAACATCGGCAGAGAAACTTTCCTCGTTCCGCTGACCTGGAGCGACGGCTGGCCCGTCGCGGGAGACGGCAGGATCCACCATACATATACCGCGCCGAACCTTCCGGCTACGCCGCAGGGATTCGATTACGCGGCTTACAACGTCCACTTCGCCGACGAGTTCGACGCTCCACAGCTCAGACCGGAGTGGAATACGATCCGTACATCCTGCCGCGATTGGTACAGCCTTACCGAACGCCCAGGATATCTGCGAATACGTCCACAGGAGGACGAGATTTACAGCCTCGGCAATCCAGGTTTCGTGGGCGTTCGCCAGCGCAACCTGAACTTTACAGCGGAGACGACACTTGAATATCTCCAGGGGTCTCTGAATAGCGGAGCCGGAATGACTGTGCTCCAAAACGCGCGTACGTTCTTCGCCATGGAGAGCAGACTCGACCGAGGCCATCGCGTCCTACGGCTGCTGCGCAAGGCTACCACGGATCTGTCCGAACCGGAAACGCTCTTGCAGGTCCCACTTTCCGGCGACAAACTTTCGCTCAGAATCGCAGCGCGCGGCGCATATTACGATTTCTTCTACCGTGAGGACGAAGGTGATTGGATTAATCTGGCAGCCGGCCAAGACGGCCGCATTCTCAGCACACGCACGGCGGGCGGATTTGTCGGCGTATATGTGGGCCTTTACGCAACTTCCCGCGACGCACAGGAAGATGGAGGCATCGCCGATTTCGCCTCCTTTGAATATCGTGGCGAAGATGGCGTGAATTAGGAGATTGCCCTGGACAAGACTTGTCTTGTTCAGGGTAGGCAAATACTGGACAGAGACAATGCGCCCAGAAGGCACCCGGCCCCTACTCTACGCGCGCAGTCGTTTCTGTTAGACGATGGCGTTGCCGATCTTAGCGAACGCAAAGGTTGGGCGTAGAGTAGGGCGTCGATCTTGTCTCGACCCAGCAACCGATAACGATCATGTATTCGTAATCTCGCCGGCTTTCATTTCATCCTCCGACTTCACTCCACACAAACACGGAGCCGTCTTTGCGGTCAGGCCGAGCGCCGGGCGAGTCCGCAGCGTAGGGTTCGCCGGTGTCGGTCAACCGGCTCACATAGCGATGCGTCTTCAGCGACAGCAGCATGAATTGGTTGCAGAGCATGTCCTGCCACTGGAAGAGGGAAGCATCCCCGGCCTCGTCTTTCATCAGGCGCACATCCGCCGAAGCTCCTATTCCGGCGACCGTGATGAAACCGCTGCCGTCCTCGGCCTGAAGCGCCACCCGGCCGTTACCTCGATCAAGAACCAGGAAACGGGCGGCGGCGCTTCGGGCTTCCTTCGAGTTGGGCCAGCACCAGTGCAGCAGCCCACGAGCTATCACAACAGGTTTGTTGTCGGCGAAGTTGGCGAGCGTAATCACCTTTCCAAGCGGTATATTGTTCGTCCGATCCGCCAGGGGTTCGTCGACATGGAAACTCTCAAATTCGGCATAACCTCCTTCCTTCTGCGTCTCGTTGAACGCGAATAGGGTATAGCGCACCCCCTGGAAGGTTTTCAGCTGGTATCCCATCCCGATCTCGTCGCCGATCGAGAGGAAAGTTTGACCATCCGTGCTGTAGCTGAAATAGGCCGTCTCCTGAATAAAGTCGCAGATCGCACGCAGGTTCACCCTGGGCGAATTCAGCGGAGCCTCCAGTGTCTTGTTATTGAGTTCGTCATAACACCGCAGCACAAAGCCCGCATCGGTATGCGCGATGCCCAGCCAGGCATAGGGTTTATTGAGCAGGGCAAGGCCGGCGACATCTCCCGGCATCAATCCGCCGGCGTCCAGCGTGGTGGTTACGATTGACAGAGGACCGATCGCACGTTGGGTGAGGCTGTTGCGAGCGGCAAAGAAATTCTCCGCAGGCAGAGTGTGAAGGCGAAGCGCGCCCTGCTTTACGGTAAGAGACCACTTCGTGTTGTCAGGAATATGGTTCCACTGCCAGATCGTCTTGAGCGCAGGCTCGTTGAAGTCATCGCTGCGCTCATAGGTGGCGGCAGGAGATTGCTTGTATTCGGTGTTTGGCTTGATCCAGGTTCGGGGCGAACGAGTCAAGTTGCCCGGCAAACCGAAATAGGGCCAGCCGTCGTGCCATGTCACCGGAGACAGGAAGGTCATTCGGCCGAGCGACTTGGCGTCACCCATTGAGAAGCCCCACCAGTCGCCGTTAGGAAGATCGACGATACCGCCCTGGTGCAGCGGAATGCATCCGAAATCGTTCTCGCCCGGCTGCGACAACGTCATGGTTTCGCCTGGCCCCAATCCGCCTGTCCACCGGCCAAGCTGCGTCCCCATGGTTTCGCGCGCGCTGATCACGACGGTTTCATAGGGACCCTCAGGGCGATCCGCGCGGGCGCACTGCATTCGCCCCACCGGCCCATAGTCCGCGCTGACGATGTAGTAACGGCCGTCGATCTTGTAGAAATGATGCCCCTCCCCCATGCCGCTGCCTTCCGGAATGATCACACGCTCAGTGCCCGGCTTCGGGCCGCTGAGATCCGGCTCAAGCTCAACCATCTTGACTTCATCGTAATTCCAGATCGCGTAGACCTTGCCGTCATCGTCGAAGAGTACGGACAGGTCGTGAAATCCGCCGGCCAGTTTACCGTGTTTCCATGGGCCGGCAGGATCTGCCGCCGTGAAAACCTGAGTTCCCTGCCCATTGACGTTGGAGAAAATGTAGAATGTCCCATTGTGATAACGAAGACACGGCGCCCAGATACCCTGTCCGTAGATTTCTCCGCCTTCCAGGTGGTACTGCGGACCGAAGTCGAGTGTCTCGAAAGCATAGGTGAGAAACTCCCAGTTCACCAGGTCCCGCGAATGGAGTACCGGCAATCCCGGCATGGCGTGCATGGTGGTGCCTGTCATGTAGAAGTCGTCGCCCACTCGAATGAGGTCCGGGTCCGAGAACTCGTCATAGAGCAGCGGATTGGTAAAGGCGCCGTTGCCGTTGTCGGATGTCCAGGTTGCCTGCTTGTCCGTGCCGGTAGGTTCGAAATTAGTTATGTTGGATTTCATCGATCAGTTTTCTTGGCGGTAAGTTATATATTTACAATCGTCTATGAAGAAACGTCGGCTCCCCTCCCCGGAGGAGAGGGGCTTTCAGATTAGGAACGTTTTCGAATACTTCTCCTAACTCTGACTCCCTCTCCTTCGGGGAGGGCTGGGGAGGGGAGCCAGCAAGTTAATACACACGGAATCTGCCGCCTGCGTGCAGAACGGCCATGAATGACAGAAGGCCGTCGTAGTAGCGCCACTGCCCACTCGGTGGCTCCAATTCCCAGAGCGCCCGGACAAATCCCCACGCCCGCGGATGGGTCGCAGCCAGTGAAGCCGCGCCGTTGCAGGCGATCAAGGCCGTTGTTCTCGCCTCAGTCAACGGCGTGCCGTCAAGGGTGTATTGGTTGACGTACATGTCCATGCCCTGAGCCTCAAAGAAGGCCTGAAGCCGGTCTGTAAGTTCTGTTTCACCCGGATCGGATGCCCACCAGGCGTAGTCCACAGCCCAATTCACGGCGGTACGGAACGCGTCGAACCGGAAGTCTTCATGTCCATGCAAAGCTCTAGGCACACCGTTGAACTCTGCATAGTCGGGGCATAACCCGGTGGAAGGATTAGCCGTTTCCATGAAGAAGCGCCGGCTGCGCGCGGCGGCCCTTTTCCAGAACAGCCGGTCTTCCAGCCGCCTTCCTCCCCAGCCGGCAGCCCAGCGCGACCACAGTTCGTAGAAAGCCGGCAAATGATAGGAGGGATCCGTAAACTCAGCCGCGCCGCCGACCGGAACGAATACGATTTGCTCATCTCTGTGATTGAACATATTGGTGACACCGTCGACGATGCCGCCGTTCGTATCTTCTTTGTGGAGCATCGTGTCCAGGATACGGTTCGCCTCCAACTCATAGTCATAGATGCCTGTGCCGTTCCCCCACCGGTGCGCGGCGAAGAAGAGGGCCGTGACAAAGTACTCTTCACCATCCGAAGCCGGCACCGCATCCCCAGGTTCGCCTTCGGGCTGGAGCGTCCACCGGAAATATCCGGCCCGCGGGCCATCCTGGTACTGCGTGCGAGTGCGAGCCCAGTTCCAGAGCGCGTCGAACTCAGCTTTCTTATCCATCTGGACGGCGATCATCATCCCATAGGACATGCCTTCCGTGCGGATATCGCTGTAGCCGGTGTCCAGAACATAGGCCAGAGGGCCGTATTCGTTCGATCCGGCAGGATAGTAGACACGCCGATCCGGATCGTCTCCAAAGAGGGAGTTCCAGTAAATGTCCAGCCTGGCCTGCACGTCACCGTCAGACAGGCCTGGTTCCCACTCCGCAAAGAGGTTACGGTAGCGTCCCGTTGCAAAAGCTCCCTGGTCAGGGAGGCGCGGGGGAGCGATCTCTTCAATCGTAGGTGTCATGGTCTTACTCCAGAATGGATTGAATACGGCGCAGTTCATCATCCGTAAACGGTTTGGCTTGCTGCACGGCCCGGATATTATCTTCAAGCTGCTCGACGCGGCTGACACCCAGAACGACGGTCGTTACCCGTTCGTCGCGCACCACCCAGTTGAGAGCCATATCGGAGAGAGTCTGCCCCCGGTCGCCTGCAACCCTTTTGAGTTGCTCCAGCTTCGCCTCAAGCTCGGACTCGATGGGACGGCCGCCCGGCTTATCATGAAGGTGTTTTTCCGTTAGCTGGCCGCGGCCTAACGCGCCGAAGGCGACCAACCCCAGACCCAATTCGCCGCAGGTATCGAGCGTGCCGTCCTCAATCCAGCGCGAGAGCATGGAGTAGTTGCATTGATTGGCGATCAAGGGCGTTCCAAGCCGGTTTGCAATCTCCACAGCCTTGCGGGTCTGCTCGCCGTTGTAGTTGCTGATCGCGGCATAGAGCGCCTTGCCCTGACGAACCGCTGCATCGAGCGCGCCGATCGTCTCCTCCAACGGCGTCCGCGGATCGGGCCGGTGATGGTAGAAAATGTCGACGTAATCAACCTGGAGTCGCTTCAGCGAAGCGTCAAGGCTGGAAATCAGGTACTTGCGGCTGCCCCAATCTCCGTAGGGACCGGACCGCATCCGAAAGCCGGCCTTACTGGTGACAATGATATCGTCACGATGGGCCTTGAGGTCTCCCGCGAGGACAAGCCCCGTATTCTCTTCCGCAAGACCGCCATGCCCGCCGAACTCGCCGTAGTTATTGGCGAGATCGAAATGCGTGACGCCCAGATCAAACGCCCGTATCAGCAGACGGTTGACGAAACCGGCGTCGAGAAAGTTAAACCATCCGCCGAGGGACACAATCGGCAGCTGGAGTCCTGATTTGCCACAATTGCGATAAGGCATTGTATCATAGCGGTTTTCTGCAGGAATATAAGTAGAATCGTTAGCCATAAATTTCCCTTTGTAATTTTCAAATAGCGTCTGCAGGCAAGGATAGGGAGCAATGCGTCCCCTATCCTTCCTGCCGGAGCGGCCGATATCTATAATCGGCCGCTCCCTACTTCTTTGGCGCGGGAAGCGGGTCGGTATGGGACCACAGGTGCTGCGAAGTATCGATACTCACGTCAGTTTTGTCCAGACGAGCGGTCACGATCAGCGCATCCGAAGCATTGATGCCTGGGACGGAGACGCTCCAATGACTGCCATCGACCTTTGCTGTCTGCTCTGCATTCGGCGCGGTATTTGCATCCTTACGGCGAACGGATACCGTCGCGCCGGAGGTCACCTCCCCCTCGATCTTGTCGCCATTGCGTACGATGACGGCGACAAACGGCTCTTTGCGGATCAGAGCGCGGTGATATGCCGTCTGTGAATCCAATTCCGCCGGGGTGAGCGTCTCGTTCCCCGGTCCATCCGCCATATCCTGAATGACCTTGCGCAATTCCTCATCCGTCTTCCCCTGCCCAAGCGTTGGACCATAGAAAGAACCGTTCGGTCCATGGCAGCGGGCGCAGGCGCCGTCATAGACGGCGATCGGCCCCCGCGACAACGGTGTCGTCGCGGAAGCATTGCCGGCCTTCGCCGGAGTGTCTTGAGACGGCGCGGCGGTGGCGAAACCTGCGATGACAATGGCCGTTACGGACATTGCGGCGGCAAGTGATCCGCTAGCGTTTTTTATCATTTCGGCTGATCCGATAGATGCGATTTGTCTGATCGTCGGAAAAGAGGACGGTGCCGTCGGGCGCTTCCACACAGTCGACCGGCCTGCCGATCACCTTATTGTCAGCGCTGAGAGTGCCCACAATCATCAGCCCGCCGTATGGCTTTCCGGAAACTTTATCGAAGCAAATCCGCTCGACGCGATATCCCACCGGCTTGGTGCTGTTCCACGAACCATGGCAGGCGATCAGGGCATCGCCCACATGGTCCTTGCCGAAGTAATCCTTCGCCAGGAAGGTGAAGCCGTTGGGCGCCCAGTGCGCTCCCAGGTTCCACTCCGGCAGCGTCGTCTTCGCGGCGATATCGATCAGGTCCGGAGCATCGCGAAACTCTAGGCGTGGCATTCCCGTGCCTGTAATGAAGGGGTGACCATAGAACCCACCGGCCTTATAGTAATTGAACTCGCAGGGAGGGTTGTTGTTGGTAATCGGCTGCATCCCCTTCTTATCGCCGAGCGGACCGCCCATCCAGTCAGAGCCATGATCGGCTCCCCAGATTTCGTCGGTGCCAGGACGCAGCAGCAGTTTCTCCGTATTGCGGATGCCGCTTACAAACTCGGTCTTGCCGCTTCCGTCCTTATTGAAACGGAAGAGCTTCTCGCGGTCGTCGTTGCGGTGGTCGTTGAGATTGCCGTCGTCGCCGATCCCCGTATAGAGAGCATCTTTCGTGACGAGTATCGGCCTCCACCAGTGCCCGCCGCCTTTGGGAAGCTGGCCGTCCGGAATAACGGCCTGTTCCTCGTCCGCTTTACCGTCGCCGTCGGTATCACGAGCCTGCCAGACAACACCACTCTGCGTGAAGTAAAGCCAGCCGTCGGCGAAACAAAGCCCATGGACGGTCGGCTTCCCGCTGGTAAAGGTAGTGCGGGTTTCGTAGACGCCATCCTTATCTTTGTCCTTCAGAGCCAGGATATCTCCGGGGCCGGGCCGGCTCATGTAGAGGGTATCTCCGCGGTCGTTGAAAACCATGAACCTGGCATTCGGAATATCCGAGGCGGCAAGGGTAACCCGGTAGCCGGGCCGCACCCAAAATGCGGGCACATCTTTACCGAGAGCGCCTTTCTCCACCGGAGTGGACGGCTGCTCAACTTGGGCAGTGGCGGGAACGCAGCTAAACGCAAGCAGAGCGCCGAGAACGGACTTGGCGATCGTCCGAGACGATAGACCGATCAAGAACATCAAAAGACCTTCCTAAAGTAAAACGATATCCTAATGGGCTGGAGGCATGCAAGTTGCGCCCTGCAACAGCGCCACGGGAATAACTCTTGCCGGCAGAGCGACTTCCGGGCTCGCGATTTTATCAAGAAGCATCTCGACAGCTCCCACTCCAACCTCTTTCATCATATTGCTCACTGTATGAAACGGCATGAAGTAGTAGGAATAGTTATTGTTATGGAACTGGACGATCGAGAGATCTTCCGGTATTCGCAAACCGAGAAGATGCGCGGCATGAACGATAGCCATTGCTTCCGTCATCTCGTACGCAAGCACTGCCGTTGGCCTATCCTGACGCGCTAGCAGCCCCCTGGCCGCTTCTACTCGCTGATCCATGCTGGGGCTCCCAATTGCGCGCCAATCTTTCGGAAGCATGTGTACCCTGGGAAGTCTGGACGCCGATACCATCGCCTGCACGTAGCCGGATCGCCGCTCCCGTCTGCTGTGATGCGAGTTTTCCAATTCATCGGTATCGACATAGGCAATTCGTTCGTGTCCTAGGCCCAGCAGAAACTCGGTTCCTATGCGTCCGCCCATCATATCGTCCGGGCGCACACAGTCGAAATCCTGCTGCACGTTTAGAAATATCGCGGGAATACGCAGCCTTTGAATGCGTTCCAGGAAAGGCTGAGAGAAGCCGGCATGGCGATTGATCAAAACGCCGTCCACAGACAACTCGCGCATCGTGTGCGGCAGATATGCTTCGTCGTCAATAACGAGATCCGGCACCTGCGTCAGCACCAGGTGCATGTCCTTATCCGCAATGGCCATCGTCAATCCATGGAGCAATTCATTGGGAAGATATTGCCCCAGAATGGACTGGATCAGGGCAACATTTCCAAAGCGCCCCGAACGGATCGCACGGGCCGATGCATTGGATCGATAACCAAGCTCCTGCGCAACTTCCAGCACACGGCGCTGCGTCTCAGCACTGATGCGCTGCTCCGCTCCCCGTCCGTTCAGAACATGCGTCACAGTGGCCCGGGATATGCCCATGTGGGCCGCAATCGTTGCAGCAGTCGTATGGGCAGCGCGCGGCAGAGCCGCTTGATCCGAATTTGGTTTTCTAGCCATACGATTGTCTTCGATGCCCCAGATTGCTATCACGTGATAGCAAAAGTTTAACACAACACACTAGCGATGTCAAGACACCGGAAAGAGATTGCTTCATCAAATTTCTACCCACGCTGCCGCTTCTGTGAACGAGCATGCGCTTCATGATTGTTCTGTATCTGAGAATGTGAGAATTAAGGTGGATTAAGGGCGGATGACCGGACTTGAACCGGCGACCTCCAGGGCCACAACCTGGCGCTCTAACCGACTGAGCTACAACCGCCACATGAGGGAACGCAGTTACGCAAGCGGGGATGCTCACGCAACAGAGGCAGTATACCCAGCGATTCGCCATAGAGTCAAGGAGTTATAAGACAAGATTGTCAATTCGGCAGGCGTCTAGCGAAGAAACGGCCGCCGGGACACCCCTTATGTCCACGGCGGCGCGGCTTCATTGTGCGCTCGCAGGACGGCGATGGCGCAGGGAATGAGAGCGCTTGTGTTGGTGTAGACCAGGTAGCGAGGCTCCCAGCCCGGCGCAAACTTCGCCTTGAAGGCGTTCAGCCCCTTGAAGTTATAGAAGCGGTTGAAGCGCTCGAACATCAATTCTCGGGCCTTGTCGAAGATCTCCGGCTCGCCGGCAGGGTCGTCCTCGCAGGAGCCGGCAAGGGGTGAAAGGCCCAGGCTCAACACCTGCTCGCCCTCTTGCTGAAACTGAAGCAGGGCCGACACAATCAGAAAGTCCACAATGCCGTTCGGCGAACTCGACCGCCGACGCATCAAATCCAGTCCGTAGCCTCGCCGGAAGGGACTTGCGGATACCGTTCCCTCGCCGTTCGCGGCATCACCGGTACTGACATGGTTGGCCACAGCAGGCGTTTCCTCTCCTCCGTAGATCGGCACAAACGACACGAATGCCAGAACCATGTTGGTGGCGGAATCGCGCGCCAGGAAGAACCGGCTGTCGTGGAACAACTCCGTATCGGGGCCGAACGCGCCCATGGCGAAGTTCTTCTCCGCTCCTTTGTGCGCGGCAAGCCACTCCTCGGTAATTGCGGCAAGCTGCGTGAGGGCGTTCTCGTCGGTTGGCCCCGTCGTCGGCAGTTCCTCGAACAGGATGCCGGACTTCGTCATCTTATTTATGGCCGTGCGCAGGTCCTGAAACGCCTTGCCGCGCAGGCTGAAATTGGTGACATCCACAACGGCATCCTCGCCGACTTTAAATGCGTGAAGCCGCGAGGCCCGGAATATATCTAGGCACCGGCCCGTTACCTGATAGAAGACAGGCGCCCAATCGCGCTCCCGACACATCAGCAGAAAGGCGCGCACAGCATCATCCGCGCGCCGCGGATCGCCGAGAGGATCCCCCAGAGCGACTGCATGACGCCCCACCAATCGATATCCTATGCACCACGCAGGCTCCGGATCGGAATCGAATAGATATTGCTTGTCACGGAGCAAGTTGAAGTAGGCAAGCGGCGGCGCTCCATAGGCCGCAAGCAATGTTCGCGCGCGCATGCGGTCACGCTCCCCGCCCAGGGCGCGCGGCAGGACCGGGCGCAGAAGCATGATCAACCCGTAGCCTGCCGCAAACCAGCAGATCACAGACAACGATGCCTCAAACCATTCACTTCGGTGGGCAAAGGGAACGTGCGCAAGCGGCTTCAATACCGGATCGCCAGGAGCGCCGATCAGAACGTGGCTGGACTCCAGCAGTGCGCGCTGAAGCGTGAAATTCGGTGTAAAAGTGCGGCGAAGGAGAAAATAGCCGGCAGGACCGTACACGAACGCAAAGGCGAACATGCCGAGTGCTCCCACGACACCCTGCCGCGCCGACGGCTTATCATTATCGGCATAGAAGCTGCTGCGATGCGCCAGAAGCAAGGCGAGGAGAGCAAGAGAAATAAAGGCCTCTTCGTAATCCAGCCCCTTCACGATATGGAGAAAGGGCGAGACGCCAATAAGCGGAACCGTCATCTGCCATGCCTGCCGCTTGTGCCGCGCAAGAGACCGCGCCAGCATAAGCAGGGCAAGGCCAAACAACGCAGTAAGCGTGCGTGTGCCGTGCGATACCATCAGCGGCACATGCACAACTTCACGCAGCAAATGGTCGCGCCCCGGGCCATGCGCGATCACAGCAGACCAGAGATTCAATAAACCGAGCGCGGCAACAGTGCCGGCAAGCAGAGATACGATCCACTCACGGGAAGGCCGCGCAATACGGCGTTCCGGAGCAGGATGCGTGGTATTAAGGGTCACAGTTCGCTAATTATACCTTTGGGAGCGGTTTCCGAACCGCGGCTTGCAACCATGCAGCGCGCGCAACGAGGGCGTCGCTTAACTGCGTTCGCCAAACATCCCACGAATGACGCCCGGGCGTCGATTGACGCACACACGGGATTCCGGCATCCTTCAAAACCTGCGCAAATGAAGCTTCCTGCTCCGGATAGGGCGGCCTCTCGCCGCTTCCGTCTCCCATATAGATGAACGTCTTTTTCCACAATGCGTATCCGGCAGCCTCATCCCAGGCTGCACCGGCCGCGCCGGAAGCCCCCGTGCTGTCAGATGCCGGCGAATCCAGCAGCGACGGATCCTTAACAAACGCCAGCGGACTCTCCCTCTGCAAACGCTCCGGGGCAGGATGATAGCCCCAGACCGGTCGCGCCCACCCCGAAGGATCGGCCTGGAAGTAGCCCGAGAACGAGAGCAAAGAACCGAACACATCGGGATGCTGTAGCCCCAGGTTTACCGCGCCGTAGCCGCCGGACGATGCGCCCGCGAGTATCCGGCCGTCGCGCGACGCCTCCGTGCGATAATGCGCATCCACCCAGTTCACCAGATCCTGCCAGATAAACGTTCCGACCGCAGCCCCGGCGCGGCCGCCCCCGTTGGGCGCATCGATATACTCCGAATCGCCCAGGTACCCCATCCCCTGCCCGTCCGGCATCACCAGGATCATCTCCGGAATCTTGCCAGTCGTCCACAGCTGCTCCACATCTTCCGGCGCGCGGCCGTAACGCAGCCAGTCGTCAAGCACACCCGGAGAGCCATGAAGCAGATAGAGCACGGGAAAGTGGCGATGCGGGTCACTGTCATAGTCCGCCGGCAGATAGACCACAACGCGCCGCTTCTGCCGCAGAGCAGGGCTCCAGACATAGCTGTTCCGGATCTTGCCGTTCAGCTTCCAGCCATGTCCTGTCGCCGACATCCAGAACAGCTCCGCATTTTGCCGCACCAGGTCTATCTGCCAGAGACCGCACAGCACGGCCATTACGACAACTAAGGCGATTTTGATTCGCCGCCGTTTCTGCTTCCCCGGTATATCCGTTTGTTTATGCTGTCTAATTCAATTGCCTCTAAAAGTCCCTATAATGGCTCGCCAGCAAGTTTAAAATGGAGAGGCAGAACATAATGGGTCACTCAATTCACGACTACGACTCTATGTTCTGCTCCCCCAGAATGGGGGCCTCTACTTCGCCGGCAGCAATAGTGGGACGGCGCTTGTGAAGAGCTGGTTCCACAGCCCCCACCCATGCTTGCCGCTGTCTACTTTTAGATCTACTGTCAGACCGGCATCCTTCATTCGGGCCGCCATCGCGCGTGTCTCGTCCACATACTCTTTCTCATCGGCGCCCGCGCCCAGGAAAAAGTGAATGCCTTTCCATGCAGAGGCATCCTGCTTTTCTCCCGGGCTCGTAGAAATGTAATCGAGAGGCGAGTTGCGGCGCAAGAATGCAGGATCATGCCCCATTATCGGACGCGCCCAGCCGGAACCGTCGTTTCGGTAGTAGCCGGAGAGCGCCATCACTCCCCCAAAAACTGTCGGATTATGCATCGCAACGTTCACTGCGCCGTAGCCGCCTTCCGAGACGCCCCCGAGGATCCTATGTGCGGCATCCGGCGCTGTTCTCAAGTTGGCGTCGGCCCACGGCACGACATCCTTCACGACATAATCCTCAAACTTATCCCGGCCGTCGGCGGAGTTTGCCCACTCCGAATCGCCGTAGTGCACGCCGGAAGCGTTGCCGTCGGGGATCACAAGTATGGCAGCCTGTGTCGCGGCTCGCTTCGTCAGATCACTCAACAGGGAAGGCCAGTGGCCAATGCTCACAAAATTCGAAGGCCTGCCGGGACTGCCATGCAAAAGGTACAGCACAGGATATCTCTGCAATGCATTCTCGGGGGCATCGTACCCAACAGGCAGGATCACAAGCACCTGCCGTCCGAGTTCCTTGTCCTTGAAAGGGCGAACACGCGGCGTCGCAATATCCACGCGCAATTCCTCCCCCCAGGCCTCCTTGCGGATCTTGCCGTGAGAAATAGCGGCCGGCGCGTCGTCATCCGGATCATCAGGCGAATCCACACTCATAGGCTGGATAACATTTATCGACGCGAGCGGCAGAGACCGGGCAGGCATCGCGGCAAATGCGCCAGCGAAAATCGCAGCGGTCGCAAGGTACGATACTAAGCGGGTCGACGAACGTTTCGAAGATAACATCGAAAAGAGATAATGTGAGCGGGTCTGCTGTTTGAAAACGATCATATCTGGTTCCAAGCGACGTTCATGGGCGGTTCTTCTCGCGGCTCTGGCCGCGCTGTCGATCCTGTTCGGAATTACAGCGGCAAGCGGAGAAGGCGCTCGTGTTCTGTTGGCATTCCGCCATATTAACGGATACTGGCTGCTGCCGGCAGCCCTGTGCCAGTGCGCCGTCTATGCATGTGTGGGCGCGATTATCGCATCCGGCCTCTCCGGGAACGCCCGTAAACCCGATGCGCCCTATCTCCTCTACGTGGCATTTGCCTTTCTGTTCGCAAATCGGGCGCTTCCAGGGCCGGCAATTGCGGGCTTGGCCGTGCTGACATGGCTCCTCGGCAAGCGAGGAATCGCCGTATCGATGGCACATGCCGCCGCAGCTGTGTTCTATCTCGCCGACTACGTCTCGTTCTTCGTTCTCGGCGCGATTGCCCTCTACTCCCTTGCGCCGCATCTTCCTTTACCACTACAGCGAATTATTGCCGTCGCGGGTTCCCTGATACTGGCCGGACTTATCGCCGTCGCCATATTTACAATGGCGCTAAGCAGAAACAATGGCGCAGTCAAGCCGAAAAGCGATAGAGACGAAGCGGAAGCGTGCAAGGGGCAATCAGCGGGTAAAGTGGCTAACGAAGAACGAGGACACACCATATCCGGCTTGCGCAAACGCTGGTCGTGTTGGATAGAGCGCCCCGGCATATCGAAGTCGATCATTCGCATTCAGGGCGCGTGGACCGGGTTTATCGAGCAGTGGCAAAAGATCTCGGCAAGGCCGGGACCGATCGGCATAGCCTGTATCGCAGGGCTCTTCATGCACAGCTTTGAGGCGGCGACACTCATGTGCGCGGCTCGCGCATTCGGCAGCCCTATCGATTTTACAACGGCAGCGGCAGCCTACGTTGCGGCAAACCTCGCGGCCATCGTATCGTTCCTGCCAGGAGGAGCGGGGTTCTTCGAAGGAGCGATGATCGCCACGATGTGCTATGGGGCGAAAATGCCTGTGGCGGCAGCCGTAGCCACGGCTGCCCTGTACAGGCTGCTTTCGATCTGGCTGCCCGCCCCGTCATTGCTGGGGCTGATAAGCCAGGCGCAGGAGGGATTAACGGCCGAGGTAGACAACACCCACGGATAGGTCGTCCGTATGCTGCCAGCGGCGAGCGGCGCAGATCTTATAGAAGGCCTGCATCCGGCGGTGCACGAAATCGCCCGCGGTGCTCTTGAACGCCAGGATCAAACTCACGACATCCGGCATCGAGATGTGCCGAAGCACGCGGTCATTATCGTTAGGATCCATCTCTGAGAACGTATGGACGCCGTCCGACAACACCGCCGCGAATAAGTACTCGTCGGCAGTGCCGAAGTGATACTCGATCGTGTAATGCGAATGCTCCACCTTCACCCGATGGTTCATGTCCGGGATCATCAGACGCGTCACTTCTTTGAAGTTTGTCTTCTGATTTTCGAACCGTTTCATGCGGAGGGCATCGAGCGTGTAGCTGATGTAAAGCGGGTACCCCTCGACGAAATCCACGGAATGGATCTCCAGGCGTCCATCTTTACGAACCAGCGCCAGGACGCCGTCGCCATAGCACGTCGCCACAAAACCCTGATCGTTCGCCTTGATAGTCAGCATCGTCGCATCAAGGCAGGATTGATCGAGCTTGAGAACCTTCGTGCCCAGCGACGCAAAATGCGCCGTCTGCTGGTGGAAACGCTCCAGGCTTGGAAGGGGATCTGGGCCGACCTGAATCTGGTAGATAAAGCTTTCGCCGGCCTTCGCTAAGAACCGCGCGCCGATATCCGTATCCGGTGACGAAGAACAGCCGTCCGCAATAATAACGTACGAAGTGTCCTTGATATTTTGGGCGACCGCGAAATCTTGACAGATCTTGTGGTCTTTCCCGATAAAAAATGCGCAATCGCTATTCATAGTGCCATGTTACAAACCCATTCCGGCAAGAACCGGCGCCGGGGTGAGGAGTATTCATAATATTATATGGCATGGTTGGCCAAATTGTCAAAGCAGATTAAGAATCTGTTATCTACCTTATACCATTGATGCCACGGACTACGCTGTTTGAGTTTCAAATTGCCAAGATTTAGCGCGAACGCTCTACATTCGGCAAACCTTTACGACAAAGCGCAATGAACCTCCCAAACGTGGCCGAAACAGGGCGATCCCATGTCAAAATAAAGGCGCAGGAAGCATTGTGCCCAAAACCGGATACATTGCGCGAGTTACGTCCTGCAAAATCCATCTCCCAAACACACGAAGACCGCAGAGAGGTTACAGCTCATGACCGATACCACGGTCGTCCTTATGGATGCCGACGACTCGACGCAGCTCGTGGCAACGCATGATCATGACCAAGAAGCGCCCACTGCGCGGCGCTCCCATAAGAGTCCTCGAAAAAAACCATTATCACTCAAAGACGGCGGCCTCTACCTGAACCGGGAGCTCGCCTGGATCGCGTTCAATGAGCGCGTATTCGGCGAAGCGAAGGAGCCTGAGCACCCGCTTCTGGAGCGCGTCAAGTTCGTCGCCATCGGACATTCCAACCTCGACGAATACTACATGGTCCGCGTCTCCAGTCTGCAGCAGCAAGTAGCCGCGGGCGTGGGCGAGCTTACCGCCGACGGCCTCACGGCCACGGAACAACTCACCGGCCTGAGAAACCGTGTCGGCCCCATGCTTCAATCGGCGTCGACATTCTTCCAGAAGCACCTGGAGCCCGAACTCAAAGGCGCCGGGATTGTTATCCTTGACTATTCCGAACTGGACCGCGACCAGCAGCGCGCGATGCGCGATTACTTCCGCGAAGAGATCTTCCCGGTTCTGACCCCGCTGGCGCTCGGTCCGGGCCATCCCTTCCCGCACATCTCCAACCTGAGCCTGAATCTCGCGATCATCGTCAGCGACCCCAAAGTCGGGGAGCGCTTCGCCCGCATGAAGATCCCGGGAGTGCTCCCGCGCTTCGTCCCCTGCCCAGCTCCTCCCGGGGCGGATCCGGCTCACCACCACTTCGTCTGGCTGGAAGCGCTGATTTCAGCAAACCTGCCAATGCTCTTTCCGGGCCTTGAAGTTCAGGAGAGCCATCCATTCCGTGTCACGCGCGATGCCGATATCGAAATTCAGGAAGACGACGCCTCCGACCTGCTGCGCACCGTAGAACTTGGCCTGCAGCGCCGCCACTTCGGCGATGTCTGCCGGCTGGAAGTGAACACGTTGATGCCGGAGCGCCTGCGACATCTGCTCGTAGATCACCTGCTGATGGATGCGGCGGACGTCTACGCAATCGATGGTCACCTTGGCCTCTCCGATCTTATGCAGATATGGAAGCTGGACCGCCCGGACCTGAAGGATGCGCCTTTCGCGCCCGCCATTCCAATGGAGCTCGCCGCTAATCCCAAGGGGATTCTGGAAATCGTCGCCAAGAAGGACATGATCCTTCACCACCCCTACGACTCGTTCAACCCGATCATCGATATGATCGAGACAGGTTCCCGCGACAGCGACGTCCTTGCGATCAAGCAGACGCTTTACCGCGTAGGCAAGAACTCGCCCATCGTCAAGCAGCTCGCCGAATCGCGCGACGATGACACCCAGGTCGCAGTCCTCGTGGAGCTCAAAGCCAGGTTCGACGAAGAGAACAACATCGAATGGGCCCGCGCTTTGGAAGACGCCGGCGTGCACGTCGTCTACGGCCTCGTCGGTCTCAAAACGCACTGCAAGGTCGCGCTCATCGTCCGCAAGGAACGCGACGGCAAGCTCAAACTCTATGCGCATCTGGGAACGGGCAACTACAACCCGATCACGGCCCGCATCTACACGGACATGTCGTTCTTCACGGCGCGCCATGATATCACCGCCGACGTCTCCGAGTTGTTCAACCACCTCACAGGCTACTCGCGGCAGACCGAATACCGAAAACTGCTGGTCGCGCCGGTCAACATGAAGGAAGGTCTGATCAAGCTTATCGAACGGGAAGCCGATCACGCGCGAGCAGGACGCCCGGCAAGACTGATCCTCAAGACAAACACGATCACCGACGAGAAGATCATCGAATCGTTGTACGAAGCAGCCATGGCGGGCGTAAAGATCGACCTGATCGTACGCGGCGTCTGCTGCATCCGTCCAGGAGTGCCCGGCGTTTCGGAAAACGTCCGTGCCGTCTCGATCATCGGCCGCTTCCTGGAGCACTCGCGCATCTATTACTTCCACAACGGCGGCGAAGAGCCCGAAATCTATTCAGGCAGCGCCGACCTGATGCGCCGCAACCTGGAGCGCCGCGTGGAAGTGCTATTCCCCATCGAGGATCCGGAACTAAGACGCTCCATCCGCGAAGACATGCTGGAAATCTACCTTCGGGACACAAAGAAAGCGCACGAACTGCAGACAGACGGCAGTTATGTCCGCATTCGTCCCAAAGACGGCGAAAAGCCGTTCAGCGCACAGGAATGGTTCCTGGCGCAGCGCATAGACCAGCCCAACCCCGCAACCATCCTCAACCAGACGCCATCGGCGATTGGAAGGTAATAGAAGCCTAATCCCCCGGTCGCTACCGCTCCCTCCCCCCTTCCCTGCCAACCCACCAGTGGGTCTTAATGCTTCGCGGAGGGAAGGGGGCGTTCGTAATTACAGCCCAAAGCCTCTATCAATTGGTAACGTTATCGTCCACATCCACTTCTTGACACAGGCTAACCTGGTTGAACAAGCCAAGAGAAGCTTATTTACGATAACATAACCCAAGGCTAAGATCCTGCGGGATATATTGATGAACGTCCCCTTCCACGGGCGAAGCCCTTTAGCGGGGAAGGGGATTGAGCGCGCTAAGGCGCGGGAGGGGTTAGGTTCCCCTTTTGGCAGAATAATTGCTATCATTGCCGTTATATGCGGGCAAGCCTGTGGCGCTTTGCCTCGACCAGGAGATCAAAAGGATGATTCACAAACGGTTTGCGGCGTCTGCTTTTATTGCAGGACTGTCCTTGCTGGGGGCTGCTGCGCACGCGGATGTGCGGTACACAACGGTAATGAGCATGGGCTCCGGCGAAGGAGCGGGGTTCTCTTCGGAACTTACATACTTCGTGAAGGGAGCGCGCGAGCGGTCTGAGACGTCCATGAAAATCGGGCCGATGTCCATGAAGACGGTCAGCATTACCCAGTGCGATTCGGATCAGGAGATCAAACTCGACGCGGACTCGAAGATCTACACAGCTCAGTCGATCGGCAGCGGCGTTTCAAGCCTTATCCCCTCGATGCCGATGGGCGGCATGGGCAGAGGACGAGGCAGAGCGAATACGAACGAGACGCCCGGCACAGGCACCACGGATGTCAGTATGACGTCGAAAGATCTTGGCAAGGAGAAGGTCGGCAACTTCGATACCCACCACTACATGCTGACGATCCACACCAAGACCACCGGCTGCGCCGGAAACGCCGATACCGATATGAAGATGGAGATGTGGGTCGCTCCCGGTCAGCTCGGCCGTCTGGACTGCCCCAAGAGATTCCAGTCGAGCACTCCAGGCGCAATAAATACGGACGGCTCTCCCTGCAAGCTTACCACCCACTTCTCCGGCGATATGTCGTCCATGCGTGACCTCTTTGCCCACCTCATCGTCAAGCAGATCATCTACATGGATGAAAAACCGATGATGACGATGACGATCAAGGACTATTCGACAGCCGCCCTCGACAGCTCGATCTTTGCCGTGCCTGACGACTTCAAGAAAGTCTCCGATAAGGAATTCAGCCAGACACAACAGCAAAACATGATGAAGGGCTTCCGCGCCGGCGCAAATACCGACTCTTCAGACGACGCCCCGGCCACCACCGCCCCTGAAGCGCAGCCCGACAACGCTGCCGCCGCAAATGACACGCCGGCGGACGCTCCCGCACCGGAACAACCTAAAAAGAAGAAGGGCATCAAAATCCCCGGCTTCCATCTTTAAAGTTGAGGGCGAGACGCCACACGCCTGCTTGCCCTGGCGATTGAAATCACGGGCTGGTAAAATCACGAAGTGCCCCTTCGGACACTGAAGATGACGCCAAAGGCGTCTTTTCTGAGTCGGCGCAGGCGGGCGCCCTCTGGGCACTTGTGACCTTACCAGCCCGTGATTTCAATCGCCAGGGCAGACCGCCAGGGCAGACCGCCAGGTAAGAGGCCGCTATGGCTAATCTCGTCTGGCAATGAAAACAGTCAGCTCCTAAACCCAGTCAGGGTGGCGTGGACCAACTACTCCAACGCCACCGTCACATTCTCTCCCATCTTACATGTCTTACTGAACACGCTCTTCCCTCCAACGTCCACCGATATCGTTTGCAGTGCCCCTTGCCGCTTCACACTTAAGTCGAAATCGTGTCCGAACGCCTTGATCGACCGAAGCGCCATATGATCCCAGCGAGCGGGCAGCCTGGGCATACAGGTAAAACTGTTGAGTCCTCTTGGCGTAATCCCGAAGAGCCCCTCGGTATAGACCCGGCAGTAGAGCGCGCTTTCAGCAGAAAGGTGACGCTGGTTCCCCTCCAGATAAGCCTCTACCGCGTACGGCACATGTTCGCCAAGCAAGCGGCGGTTGGTATATGCCGTCAGATATTCCAGGGCCTTCTCGGTCTCTCCGGCGGCAAACACGCCTCGGAATCCGTAGAGGGTGGAGCGGTCCCAGAACGTCTTGTCGCCGGCTTCTGTCGCAAGCCCATCCGCCGTCCAGAGCTTCGGGCTGAATAGCGCGTCGATTGTGCCTTCTTTCCGCTCCATAATGCCCATCGTCAGCGGCAGACAGATCCAGGAGCGCAGCACCGTGTTGCCGTCGTAATAACGGTACGTCCTGTATCCCTCTACTTCAGAACCGAAATAAGTCTCTATCGAGTGCGCGAGCGCATCGGCTTGGCCGTCCAGATCATCGATGACCGAAAGTGGCTTTCCAAGCGATCGGGCCAAATCGGCGGCGGCGCGCAGACCGCCGTACGCCAGAGAGGATGTCGACAGGTTAGCCTTGCCTGCCGGAAACCGGTTCTCCAGCTCATCGGAATCGGAAGCGATCACTCCCGCAGGCGTCATCTGGCGACGGCAATACTCAAGGGCCCATAGAATATGCGGCCAGAGCTCTTCGGCGATCTTATGGTCGCCGCGCGCAAGGGCGAATCTCGCAGCGCCGTATGCGTACATGGCAGCATCGCCCCGGTCGCCCGCGCCAGCCCAGATATCATCGCCTTCCGCCACAATCGACGACGGAATTGCTTTGTAATCCGGCTTCATGTACGTCGCGAACAATCTGTAACAGTTCAGCGACGCATCATCACCGCCGATGTCGCCAAGAAATGGGAAAAACGGCCCGGCATACTCTGCCTGATCGTTGCACCATAGCGCCGCATAGTACGGACCGCCGCCGGGTGAGTGCATCAGGCCGTTTTTCGTTTGAAAGATGCTCTCGGCCGCCCGCAATTTCGCAAAGTCAAATGCGCGGTTCAGGACAGGATCAGGGGTCTCCAGCCGCAGCGATAGATCGATATGGCGGGCGAACGAGCGGCGCTTGCCTTCCTCCGCTGCAACATCCAGCTTCAAAGGTTCTTCCTTTGCTTTCCTGCCGCTGATCGAAAAGCCGAAAGTATATTCTTCGCCGGCGGTGAGATGAACGGAACTTTGAGCGTCGCTTGCCGTGGTCAGGATATAGGGGCCATCGACATCTCCAGCCGGATCGGTGCGCTCCTCATGGCTCATGGGGGCGATATCGAGGTCGAGCGCGTTCGCCGAGACGTTTTTCAGCGTCCACTTTTCCATCAGTGCTCTGTAGGTCGTGCTTGGGAAAATCGTGCGGGCGATCTCAACTCCCGGAGCGGCGACACTGTGTATCGTAAGCAGGCCGTCGAAGACGATCCACTGCGTCTTCCCCGTGCCGAGCGGCTTTCCATCGAGAGATATCACGGGCGCGATCTCCGCACCGTAATCCCGGCTAAGGCTGCCATGCGTGTCGTTCGGTTTGACCCTGAGGTTTGGCCAGACGATATGCCTGCTGACAGTTGCACTGCCGTCGGTCTCAACTCCATAGTCGACGATGACCGACACCTGCCTGCCGCTCATCTCGAGCTGATCATCGTGCGGTAGGTGGGTATCCGCCGCGACATCCCACGCAATTCCAATTTTCTTCGGCATCTCCCACCGCCGCAGCGGTGGAGGCGGCGGAGCCACCAGCTCCGGATTCGTTCCTGTCACTTCCAATATTGCATCGCCCCAATCTGCATGATCGTAACCATTTCCATCGCCGCCATCTGTGACCCTCAAGATGAGCCTGTCGATTCCGGCGACATCGATATTCACCTCTTGGGCCGGGTCCCCACCCTTCATAACGCCGCTGCGCCAGAGCATTTTGCCGTCACCGGTGATTAGGAATTCGACAGAGCCCTTGCCCGGCCCAACATCGTCGTCTATCCCGACCATGGCGTGAAACGACTTCGTGCCCTTCGACAGTTTGAGGTCAGCTTCGCCAGCGGAATGCGTCCCCAGGCCCGTCTTAAAGACCTTCCCGCTGATGGTAAGAGGATGTTTCTCCACGGATAGATTCGCCTGAGCGCTGCCCCAGCCCTGCTTTACATTGGCGATATCGAGCGACGATAACGAAACAAAATTAGCGGCCCCGGTCGAGGTCGCTATTCCTAACGATAAAAGAGACAGTAACACCGGTAGTACGACAGTTTTCATGATTTGTTACGGCAGAATCCTCTCCCCCGGTATGTGCAAGCAGGGACGCTTGCACATACTGAGGGAGAGGATTCTGCTCTCCTACTGCAGCGTTATATAGTCAACGTTCAACAGTCCCGATCCCGAGTTGCCTGAGGCTCCGGTTCCCCATTGTACTCCGATTTCACGGATGTCATTGAGGTTTGGATCGCCCGTCAGGTTGATGGTCATGGTGACCGTCGTGCCGACCACCAGGGCTGAAGAGCCGGAGTCGAACGTCTGCAGCGTCGGGCCGGTTTTGATGTAGAGTTTGCCCCACAGTCCGCTGGGCGCCCCACCTGCGCCGCAATGAAGCACAGCCTTCAGCTGTGAGTATCCCGAGAAGTTATCGGCCGTCGTATTCTTCAGGAAATACGAAGCATTGTTCGTGTAATTGACCCCAATTTGCGCGGAGTACGGACCATGGTACTGCCATTCCGGCGCGCAATTCGGTCCGCCGGTCTGGCCGACACCCACCCACGGCACGATCGTGGAATCGAAGTCGTACTTGATCACAAGCGTAGCGGCAGTCGGCGTTGCGGTCGCTTCATTTGAATATCCAGATGAGCCGGCGGAATTGGCGGCCTTCACTTTGTAGTAGTACGCCGTCCCGTTGGTCAACCCCGTGTTCGTATAGCTGAGCGCCGTAATTCCCGTGGCAATGGCCGTTGTGCTTTCGCCGCCAGCAGTGGTCCCACGGTAGACGTTGTACGATGTCGCCCCCGAGCTTGCAGTCCACGTCAGCACCACCTGCGCATTGCCGGCAGTAGCCGTCAGGCCGGTCGGAGCGGTTGGGATCGCAAGATTGGGAGTGGCGGAAGCCTCGTTGGAATATCCCGACGTTCCCGATGCATTGACCGCCTTTACCTTGTAATAGTACGTACTGCCGTTGGTCAAACCGGTGTTCGTGTAGCTGGTGGTAGTAATGCCCGTCGCAATTGCGGTCGCGCTCTCGCCACCTGCCGTTGTACCGCGATACACGTTGTAAGAAGCGGCTCCGCTACTGGCCGTCCATGCGAGAGCGACCTGCGTATTGCCCGCCGTTGCTGTCAGGCCAGTTGGCGCGGAGGGAACTGCAAGAACGGGAGTAGCCGAGGCCTCATTCGAGTATCCGGATGTTCCGGCGCTATTGACGGCTTTTACCTTGTAATAGTATGCCGTTCCGTTGATTAAGCCGGTGTTAGTATAGGTCGTTCCTGTGACGCCGGTAGCAACAGCCGTTGCGCTTTCACCGCCCGCGGTAGTCCCACGGTAGACGTTGTACGATGTTGCGCCTGAGCTGGCCGTCCAGGAGAGAGCGATCTGTGTATTGCCGGCTGTTGCGGACAGCCCCGTTGGAGCAGACGGCACAGTGGGTGGCGCCCCGGAGTAGCTGAGCGTCACGTAATCGACATAGAGCGATGTCGATCCCGAATTGCCGGATGAGCCAGTGCCGTACTGGATGCCGATTTCCTTGATCTGGTTCAGGTTGGGGATGCCGGTCAAGTTCATCGTCAGGACCGTGCCTGCCGTTGTCGAGCCTATGTTGACGGCCCCTGCGTCATACCACGCCGACGTGCTCCCCGTCTTGATGTAGAGCTTGGCCCACAGCCCGCTCGGCGTTCCCCATGTCGCGCTTCGGACCACGGCCGAGAGTGTCGTATACGCGGAATAGTCGTCATTGGCGACGCAGTTTATCCAGTAATAGGTGCTGTCGGTCAGGTTGACATCGATCTTGGCGGAGTTCACGCCGTGCGCCGCCCAATCATTTGTAAAGTACGGGCCGCCGGCCATTCCCGCGCCGGTCCATCCCGAGAGCGTTCCCTCAAAGTCGTATTTTACCGTGGTGACGATCGTGTTCGCCGTGGCGCTGACCTCGGCCGACTTCGGGCTCTCGCCGACACTGTTGACGGCGCTGATCTTGTAATAGTACGCGACCCCGTTGGTCAGCCCCGTGTCGGAAAAGTTCGTGGTGGTGACGCCAGTGGCGATCGGGGTAGTGCTCTCGCCGCCGGCGCTGGTTCCTCGATAGATTTTGTAGCTCGTCGCATTATACGGTCCGGACCACGACAGGCCGACACTCAGGTAACCGGCTGTCGCACTGACGCCCGTCGGAGCTGTGGGAGCGACAGGAGTGGCCCCTTCGCACTTGGAAGCCTGGATGCCGCACATGGTTCCGACAAGTGTGCCCGTGGAACTGCCGAAGGAGAATGTAAAGGACGTGCTGTCTACATCTTCCATCTGCCATGGCATGAGGCCGTCGTAGTCCAGTGTCGCGTTCTGTGCCAGGGAGTGCCAGGCCGAAAAGAGCGAATCGCGATTGCCCGTGGACGTCTCCTCGCCGTACTCTTCCAGGACAATCGGCTTATGCGCCGTATTGTGGGCGATGTTCGCCCGGTCCGTCAGGAACGCGTTGGTCCATGTGCTGTCCTTGCCCCAGCCCGTGGGATACAGGTGGACAGTTGCGAAATCGATGTTGGCGTCGCTGATGTTGCACGTGAAGTCGTTTCCCGTGGAACCGTTCTCGGTCCAGTCTCCGCCGTTGCCACCAAGCTTGAAGCCTTCCTCTCCGGTCGATACCATATGGTTCGGATCAAGGCCCTTGATATACGATGCCATCATATCGATCCAGTTATAGAGGGTCGTTCCGGTCGTATCGCTGGGGCAGCGGGGTTCGTTGGCAAGTTCCCAGGAGAAGATGCCCGGATCGTTCTTATACTGGACGCCCGTATAGAAGTTTGTCCGGTTCACGAGCATGTTGATATAGTTCTTGAACGCGGTCTGGCATCCGGCGTTTGTGTAGAAATCGGACTCGGGATGCCCCGTTCCCTCTACCTGATCGACATACCACTGCATGCCATTGAAATCGGTCCAGTAGTTGTTGAGGGTGAGAATCACCTTTTCACCATGCGTCTCTGCATCCTGAATCGCATAGTCGAGCTCACGCAGGGCGGATTCCGTATAGACGCCCAGCGATGGCTGTATCCTGCCGGCATCGCCGTTATAATACGCCCACATCCGGATCACCGTGACACCCTTCGTGGCGCAGCCGGCCACCAGGGTATCATCGCGGGTGGCGCTTGTGTTGATGCCAAGGTAGTACAGATTGTTACCGCCGAAGTAGATCTTTTTGCCGTTGAGCATAAAATTTCTATCACTGTGATAGGCAAAGTTAGCCGGCGGCACGGCAAAGCAATATTGCATCGATAGCGTTAACATCATCACACTAAATAATGTTAATAGATTGACGGACTTCCTTTTCATAATTCGTCCTTTCGTCTCCCGGGATTGCTCGGCATTGAGCCTGCGGCCTGGCTTCTGTCACACCTTGAAGCCAGGCCGGCAGCTTATTGGTCACATCCCGGGGTTTAAGCGATGAGAGGTGGACGATATGGCGATCCACCTCTCATTGTCTACTGGCCTCCGGCTTGCCCGGCGGATGCCGAAGAGTTATGCTTTTTCATGTAATCTGAAAATCCCGGGGGCGGCGGATCGCCGATTTTACCGAAGCGAGCTTTGTACTCGTCGTCGCTGATGTGGTTGGCGCTGGAGTGGGAGCATCCTGCACATGCCAACAACATGAGAATCGCGATCCCCGCAAGGGCGCGGCCCAGAGATTGGGTTATCTTCATCGCATTGCTTTCTAAAGCCCGGCGACCGGGTACCCACTGGGTGGCACGGGCTGGTAAGTTCACGAAGTCGGCCTACGCCGACTCAGAAAAGACGCCTTTGGCGTCATCTTCAGTGTCCGAAGGCGGGTGCCCTCTGGGCGCTTGTGACCTTACCAGCCCGTGAATTTATTCGCCAGGGCATATCCCGGCCATCTAGCCGGGTTCCGACCGCCAGGGCAGGCAACAGCCCTGAAACACTACTGACGAATGGCATTCCACAGGTTGCTGCCGGGCTTGGCATTCGGATCCGGGTTGGTATCGGACGGGCGCATGGACTTGACATGTCCGTCGACGAACACGAAGTTCGCGACCGTGCCTCCGGCATGCTTAGCCGATACGGCTCCGTTTGGTCCTGCCGGGAATGCGGCCAGCGCACGGGTGCCATTGGGGAGATCCTGCGGGCTGTAGCTGCTGTCCCACCAGGTATCGTTTGAGATCAGCGCAGTCGGCCCCCAGGCGGGGAAGGCCGGGAATTTGCCGGCTTTGACGCACTCATCCGCATGCTTTTCGGCAATGAGGATAGTGCCACTGGGATAATTGACGGCCGCCAGCGTCATGATATTTGGCGTAATCCAGTCCTGAGCAATGCCCATTAATCCACGCAGCTCGTTTCCGGTAGCAGTGGGGGCATTGTAGCCATTGGCCGCATAGGAAATGGTATTCAACGTGCCTCCCCACGGCGGCGCAGCCGTGTTCATGGAATCGTCGGGGCACTGAAACACGGCCAGCGACTTTACATAAGGCTGGACCGTATATGTCCAGGTCTGCTGCCAATCCCAATTCGAGTTGACACCCATCGGGAATGTCTCATCGTAGTCCTGCACATACTGGAGGACTGAAAGGCCAAGCTGCTTCTCGTTCGACATGCACGATGACTGGCGAGCCTTCTCTCGGACCTGGGCAAAGACGGGAAACAAAATGGCGGCAAGAATCGCTATTATTGCGATAACAACTAGTAATTCAATTAATGTAAAACCTAACTTTTTCACTTCAGTTCTCCTTACGATATTAAAAATGAGATCCCGGCCCGATTGCCGAAATGCGCGAGTAAAACAGATCCGCCGACGCTATGTAAACCGCAGCTTCGGTCTATTCCGCGTCTCCTGCGGATCTCGCTGACAGTTCATAGTATCACAAAGGATGCGCCTCGTCAATAGAGTTTTATAAATTTACTGTAATTTCACGAAAATTAAATGTAGCATCATTTAGATTGCCGGAGCACAGCAGGATTCTCTCTTGACCAGCGTAACCGGCACCTGAATCACGAGCGGAGGATCGCTCTCCGTCTTTGTGCCGGAAGACTGTATGCGCAGGAGCAATCGGCGTACGCCAAGCTGTCCCAGGTATTCCTTTGGGACACTGAGCGTCGTGAGAGGCGGCTGCGCCTGCGCGGATTCATCGGTATCGTCAAAGCCGGCGATACTCAGATCCTCAGGCACACGCAAGCCGAGTTTTTTGCAGACTTGCATTACGACGAGGGCGTAGTGGTCATTGACACAGAACAATGCCGTCGGCCGATTGGGCCTGGTAAGGTACTGCGCGACCTCATCATAAGGGTTTACTTGATCCTGGACACAGTAGATCGATTCTCGATCTACATTCAGCCCAAGTTTGTAGGATGCAGCCAGGTAGCCGTCGTAACGGTCGCCGAATGTCGCCGCTTCCGGGGTCGTCCAGAGGAAACCGATACGCCGGTGGCCGAGTTCGTGCAGATAACGGACCGCCTCGCCGGCCCCATTGAAGCCATCGGATACGATCCCATCGTAAAGCCCATTCCCGTCCCGGTTATCTATCAGGACGATATGGTCCACCTGTGTGCTGAATGCGCTCAGAACATCGGCATCGGCAGTCCCCACCAGGAGCATGCCGGAGAGGCTCTGCTCGCGCACCATACGAGGAGCTTCGTCATAGAGGCGGTCGCGATTGGTGGTGTGGACCATGAGATGCAGACCGAGATCGGCCGCCTCTTCCATTGCGCCCATCAGCAGCGGACCGTAAAACCTGTTCATTTTGAGATTATCAACCGCTGCCGCAAAAAATTGGAAGCCGATCGTTCCCACCGAGGAATCAGGCAACCGGCCCGCAGAACTCGTAGGGGCTTGACGCGCCTTGCGGGGGCGATAGTTCAACTGAGCGGCCACCTCCAGGACACGCCGTTCGGTTTCGGCGCTCAACTGGCTTGGCGTACTGAAGGAGCGGGATACCGTCGCAACAGAGACGCCGGCTAAACGGGCTACGTCGAATATAGTGGCCATAGGCGGATTGTATCAGGATAGACAAAGCATGTCAAGCATTGTAAGATACTTTCTGAAAATTACAAAGGTGCAGTAAGGAGGTCGTTAGGAGTGATCCGATAGTCGAAGGCGGTTGCCTTTCGCCATTCGAAATATCACCTTTTAGAGCGTTATCACACCAAAATTGCCGACGCGTCAGATATAAAGTTATCCTGCCCTGCGAACATAAAACAACGTTTCGGTAGCCATTACTCTTGCCAGTATTCTTCCACAGACGCCATCAACCCCGATATTGTGTGCGTTGCGGCGGTGATATCAGGCGCGCGGCCGAACAAATCGGCGAAGGTTTGGGCGGTGCTGGGACCGATACAGGCCGATACGATGCCGGTTGGGAAATCGGTGAGGCCCGCAGCCGCTGCGAAGTTCTTTACCGTCGACGAACTCGTAAACGTGACGGCGTCCACGTCACCGCCCTGCAGCGCCTCGATCACCTCCGCTGCGCCTTCGCCGTCGATGACGGTCTCATATGCGGCCGCCACGGCAGGTAGCGCCCCGCGGCTTTCGAGGATCTCGATCAGCGACGGATCGCCTTCGGCGGCGCGCGGCACGAGTATGCGTACTCCCTCAAGGTCGCCGGGAAGGGTCTGCGCTAGAGCTGCCCCTGTCGCGACATCGGGAAGAAAATCCCGTTCGATCCCGCGCGCCCGCAGCGCCTGGGCAGTAGCCGGCCCCACCGCCGCAATTCGAAGTCCCGACAGAGCGCGCGCATCCGCGCCGTTTGCATTCAGCCGCTCGAAGAACGCCTTTACGGCCGGAGCGCTTGCGAACACAACCCACTTGAAATAGGTCAGATTGACGAGCGCCGTATCCAGCGCCTCATAAGAGTCGGCCGGAGGAACGGTCTTGATTACCGGAAACTCGATCGGCTCGGCATGGGCTGCCCGCAGCAGGTCGACCAGGTCCGATGCCTGCTCGCGCGCCCTCGTAACCAGGATGCGCTTGCCGGATAAACCGCCCCGGTCAAACCATCGGATATTCTCGCGTAGCGCAACGACATCGCCCACAACGGTAACGGCCGGAGCGGTGAAGCCCGCTTCCCGGACCTTTGTCACGATGTCTGCAAGCGTCCCCGTGAGTGTCGCCTGCCTGCCTGCCCATGTCGCCCAGCGCACCAGGGCAACCGGCGTCTCCGGAGACCGGCCGTTCTCAATCAGCTTACCGACAATCTCGTCGAGGTTCTCCACGCCCATCAGGAACACAAGGGTATCGGCCGCATGGGCGATACGGTCCCAACGCCGCCGGCCTTCGGCAGCGCCCGGCGCGCGGGTGGCGCTCTCGCGGGCGTCATCGCGCTCGTGCCCGGTGATAACGGCGAACGACGATGCCGCGTCGCGGTGCGTCACGGGAATGCCGGCGTAGGCAGGGCCTGCGATGGCGCTGGTGATGCCGGGGATGACCACGAATGGGATATCGCGCTCTCGCAGATACTCGGCTTCCTCGCCGCCACGCCCGAACACAAACGGATCGCCCCCCTTAAGGCGAACGACGACCTGCCCCGCCTGAGCGCGCTCGGCGATGAGCGCATTGATATTCTCCTGCTTCATGGCATGGCGGTCGGCCTGCTTGCCCACATAGATCCGCTCCGCGGTCTCCGGGGCGCGCCCAAGCAGCGATGGGTGCGCAAGGCGGTCGTACACCACGACATCCGCAATACTCAACGCATCTGCGCCGCCCACCGTAATTAACTTGGGGTCGCCCGGTCCCGCGCCGACGAGGTAAACCTTCCCCACCCTGTTTTCTGCAGTTTCCAACTTCTCGATCAACCTTCCTTGTGAGGACCAGGAATCCCACCCCATCCCCTCCCTTCGGGAGGGAATAAGGGTGGGTCCTAAACGAACCCCACGTGCGAGTAAAGAGTAGGCCTTAGCGAGCAAACGCTTCCGAATTATGCGTTCACTTTGTATGTTGCGTTAGACTACGCTCGTACATCTCCTCGAACTTTGCGGCCGCGGCGGAGTATGCCTCGTGGCGGTCCGTATCCGGCTTGAATACTTTGCCCTTACCTACTTTAACATCCGCAGCCGACTTAATAATCCCAAGATACTCAAGCGCCAGGATGGCCGCGCCGCGGCTCGACGCCTCGAAGATCTTGCGCGTCTCAATGGGCGCTCCGAAAACATCGGCCAGGATCTGGGTCCAGACCGTATCGTGCGACAGCGCGCCGCCGGTCGCAACGATCGTCGTGGCATCAGGGAAACGCTGCGCCAATCGCCTGCGAACGATGTCGTAGAGAAACGCGGCGGATTCCAGCGACGCCCGCAAAATATCCGCCGATGTCGTATGCAGGTTCATGCCGAAGATCGCGGCCTGCGCCTGCGGATGCCAGCCCGGAGACCGTTCGCCGGCCCAGAAGGGCAGCACGGTCAGACCATGGGCAGCAGGCTTCATCGCCGACAATGCGCGCATCTGCTTGTGGACATCGTCAAATTTCAGCGTACCCTCAAGCCATGCATACATGTTGCCGCCCGTCGCAAAAGCGCCGCCGGTCAGCAGGCGCTTTCGATCGATACGGTAACAGAACAGGCCGGGAACGATGGCCGTGCTGTCAGCCTCGACGGTGATTCGCATCGCAGCCGATGTTCCGACATTGAACGCGATCGTCCGCTGATCGATCCCCCCACCACCGATGTTTGAGCAAGCGCCGTCGCCGGCAGCAGGAAACCACGGCAGATCGGCAAAGAGAGAGAGTGATCGCCGGAACTCGTCCGTGATTCCGGACACGGGCGCATCACAGTCGACGACATCGGGAAGTACGGAAGGCTTTACGCCGGCAAGGTCCAGCGCGACCTCATCCCACTCACAATGATTGGGATCATACAGGCCGGTCCCCGACGCCATGGAGATCGATGTGACGGACTTCCCAAACAGTCTCAGGTAAAGGTAATCGGCAAATCCCATCCAGCGCGCGACACGACGGGAGACATCCGGCTGAGTCTCACGAAGCCAGACCAGCTTTGCCGGCCAGAAGCACGGATGCAGTTCGCAGCCGGTTCGGACATGGTACTCCGACGGCTCGATCTCCTGCCGCAGTTGCACCGCGGCTGCTCCCGCGCGCGTGTCTGCCCATGAATACAGCGGCGTTGCGGCCTTGCCCTCGGCATCCACACCCATCAGGCTATGCCAGAAGCATGATGCGGCTACGGCGCAAATACGGCTCTTGATATCGGCAGGGAGGGAGCGGGACAGGTCTTTAAGGAGCGAAATCGTGAGGCGCACAAGCTCATCGGCATCCGTTTCGATTCCGCCGTCTTCGGTGGTTGTCTGCTGGTATGGACGCTGCCGCTCAGCGTCGGGCACGGGATGTCCACGGCGATCGTAAAGGATAGCCCGGACGGACGATGTCCCGAGGTCGAGGGCTAAGATGCAGGGGGCCTGTTTCATAGCTATATTTGCGTAATGGTGTAAGCGCCCAGTATTCCCGCGGCAATCAAGACAAATACCCAAACCTGCCAGCGGCCGAGACGGCGCGGATCGAATGCCAGGGCGGCGGATTGCAGAACAAGGAGCAGAAGGGCGATGGGGGCTGTTCGAACCAGCGCAGACTGAGCCAGCTGTCCAGAGCCGCTGTTGATATCGCTGAGAATCCCGGCCGCGCCGGCAACATTGAGCAGAAGAAGAAGGACGGGGATAACGCGCCAGGCCAGCACGGTATCCGCCGCGACCGAAAGCACAAACAGCGATCCGCAAAGCAAGCCGGTTTCGGCAGCGGCAGGCTGCCAGAGGTTTGTGCTCGAATTGGATATTTGCCGGAACACGCCGGCCGTGCCGGGCAGAAGCGCTGCCAGAAGGGCCGGGAAGTACCAGTAGAAGATCTGCCAGAAGCCGCGCCGGGGCGGCAGCACCTGCAGGCGGACACCGATCTCCTCGCGGCCGGCGGTAGTTTCCAGCACCACGATCTCATCGAACTGCGCGGGAGCCTGCCAGACGCCGCCGGCATCGGCCGTCAGCGTAAGGGGCTGTTTCTGCCGGGTGGTAAACGAAGCGGGCTCCACACGCACCCAGCCTGGCGCAGAGGCCACACGTCCTTGCACCGTGCCCACACCGCTATTGCGCAGCGTGATACGGGAGGATCTCGTCTCACCCTTGCGGACGGTCCCAAAATCGACGGTCTGGCTGGACAACGCCACCTTTGCTCCGGTCAGTTCGGTATGATCACGCGTGAGGGTCTTGTCGGTTGGATGGTAGACGAGGCCCTCTTCTAGAGCCGCCACAGCGGCATCCCGATCGCCACTGTCTCGAAGGGCGCGGCCAAGCCGCTGATGGTACACCGCGCGCATGGGATCCAGTTTCGCGGCCCGGCGCAGGAACGGGACGGCAGCGGCGTGGCGACCGTCATCGGCGCAGCGCACTCCCGCCTCGAAGGCATGGTGCGCCTCATCCATGGTGTCGAGGCCGGCGCGGTACAGGAAATCTCGCAACAGGTGGTCTTCATCGCCGCCCATGGGCCGTTCGCGCACCAGCTTCTCGGCGACATCGGCAAGGGGCGTCTCTCCGATTGTGCGAAGCCATTGAACGAGAGCGCCGGACAGGAGAGCCGTCTTCGCTGAGAGCCAGTGATCCGGGGCATGCATCAGGAAGCCGTCGATGTCTTCCATCGGCGGCGCGCCGGGAAGCATCAGCACGCCTGCGAGTTCCAGCGTAGCCGGCGACGCCGCAATGGTGGGGGCGTCCTCATCAACAAGCGTGGTATATGAAGGGAGGTTGGTATAGGTCGGCGCGGCGACTCCCACCAGGTCAGCGACGCTGTGAGCGGGATCGGCCTTGATAATGCGGCGCAGGTCAGCCGCCATTACGGCGGCGTCTTCGTAGCGTTGCGCGCGCGAGCGGGCCAGGGCGCGGCCGATAATGTCGTCGGTCTCAGGATCGGTATCGGAGCGAACGCCGCTGACGGGATCGAGAGGCTCCGTCTCGATGGCGCGCTTCCAGGCAAATGGATCCTTGGCTCTTGCGACGCCGAATGGACGGCGGCCGGCAAGCATCTCATAGAGGATGATTCCTGCGGCCCAGATATCGGACTGGCGGTTGGACTGCTCATGCTCCTCGAAGTCTTCCGGCGCCATATAGGCATAGGTGCCCGCGCCGCCGGCAAAGGAGTTGGTGCCCAGGACCTGAGCCAGACCGAAGTCGACAAGCTTTACACGGCCGTCGTGGGAGATGAGGATGTTGGCGGGCTTGACGTCGCGATGAACGGTCCGGTTCGCGTGGGCATAGGCAAGGCCTTCGCAGATCTGGGCAGCGATATCGAGGGCATCGGCGACGGGCAGTTGAGGGTGTTCGCGCAGTATATCCTGGAGGTTGCGCCCCCGGATATACTCCATGTCGATGACGACTTTGCCTTCGATGACATCGACGCCGTTGACCTGGACAATGTTGGGATGGTGGAGGCGATCGAGAACGCGCGCTTCTTCCACGAAGCGTTCGCGCTCCTCTCCCTGGGCTGAGACTTCCTTGAGGGCAACGAGCTTGCCCAGAAGAGTATCTTTCGCGAGGTAGACAATACCCGACGCCCCGTGTCCAAGGACATCAAGGCGTTCATATTTGCCCAGCATTCCCAGTGGCATCTAGGGCTTAGAGCTCAAAGGCCGCAGAACCTTCAGGCGGCCGGAATCAATCACATAGACGGAACCGTCATCGTCAACGGCCAGATCGGTCGGCCCGGTCAGCTTACCCGGCACCTGGATCGGCTGGCCTTTTTTCGGCAGGACATATTTCTTGTCCGGCGCATAGACCCAACGGCGCTTTCCGGTCGTATCTATCATCATGATAGACCTATCGGCGGTATCCAGCATATAGAGATTCCCGCCAGGATCGACAGAAAATTTGAAACCGGCTTTGCGCCCCGGCGCATCGGCCGTGAACGCATATGCCAGATTCGGCAGCGGAACACTCGCTTTTTTGCCGCCGTCCGGAGCGATGGTTATCCCATCGCCGTCGAGAGTCTCGACGATGATGTCATGCGTTTTCGCGTTGAGCATGATAGGCTCGTCGCGAAGCGGCGGCATGTTCGGAACGACCTCAGGTTTGTCGTACTTTAACGATGCGTAATCCGGAGGAGGCGGTGGCGGCGGAGGCTTCGGCTTATCAAAGAACGGAGGCGAAAGCTGGAATACAAAGCCTGCAGCGCTTAAGAACTGAGCGAGGTAGAACGTCGCAGCGCCGAAGATAACCGTGGCGGCCACCAGCCATGGCATCACGTTGGAACTGCCTTGCTTCGCCGCAGGCTTACGCTCGGAACGCTGGCGACGCTCAGGCTGGAAGAACTCTTCCTCTTCTTCCTCATCCTCATCGGGATTGCCTTCGAACTTGCGGATCGGCCCGTCGCCGAACTTCGCAACCAGCGCAGTGATATTGTCCCGGCCGCCGCGCTTGTTGGCCAGATCCACCAGGCTGTCGGTAGCGCCCTGCGCCGTCGATGCCCTTACCAGAAGGCGTTCCAGATCCTCGTCGCGCAGTTCGCCGCTGAGGCCGTCGGTGCAGAGCAGCACGGCCTGGACATCCGAAAGCGGAAACTCCACAATATCCGGCTCGATGGTGGGCTCGATGCCTACCGCGCGGGTGATGACGTTCCGGAACTTGGATTTGCGCGCATGCTCTTCGGTGATAGTGCCGGCGCGAACCTGCTCGCCGACAAAAGAGTGGTCGTTGGTGATGCGCTCTATGACGCCGCCGCGGATCATGTAGGCGCGGCTGTCACCGGCATGCCCGACAAACAGGCGGTCCTCGGTGATAACGGCCACGACACACGTCGTGCCCATGCCTTCGTGGTCTTTGCCGGACTGAGACAGCTCATAGACGGCCGCATTGGCTTTACGGAGCGCGGAGCCGATAGCGTCCTGCACGGGGATCTGACGGCCCTTCGGCGCGGCCAGCATCTCGGAGAGGGTGTCGGCGGCAACAGTGCCCGCAGTTTCCGAGGCGCGCTCGCCAAAGTTGCGTCCGCCCATGCCGTCGGCCACGATCAGGATCGCATCGACAGTAAGGTTGCGTTCCTTGCCGTGCACAAGAACAAGGTAGTCCTCATTGTTTGCACGCCGCCCAGGATCAGTTTTTGCGCCGACGGAGAAGTTCATTCTGTAGGAGGGTCTCTTAACGATAGGTCTAGTATAGCCAAGGGGCGGGCTAAAAGGCAACCCTACAGGAAATATCGCCGCGCAATACATCGCCTATCTCCTGAATTCATCCGCAGGAATACGTCCCTACGCCCATCCCGGCTGCCGTTGCCACCCGGCATGACGACAGCCTGCACATCCGTGCAGGCTGTCGTCGCGGCGATGGAAAATATGCGCAGGCTTGCCCTGGCGGCCATTTGCCCTGGCGGCTGAAGCCACGGGCTAGAGAGTACACATGTCCGCCTTCGCGGACTAAGAATGGGGCCTTTGGCCCCTCTGTGTGCCCGGTGGGGCACTGTTGTACTCTCTAGGCGCTGTTTCAACCGCCTGCTTCTTTATCGAAACCCTTAATAATAAAGGTCGAAATAGTCGTTCGTGGTGTTCGTGGCGCTCTGCGAGGTCGCGTAGAGCTGTACGATATCTCCTGCCTGGGCATAGGGGATATATGTTCGGTATGTCCACTGCGTCGACCACTGGGCCGCTTCGCTGCTGCTGATGACACTTCCATTGCGCAGCACCTGGATAAGTCCCACGCACGGAACGGGCGCCCTCAGGTTGAAAACGACGACAGGAGCGTTGTTGCCCAGCGGCGGAACCTGGATCCACTTGACGGTCTGCCAGTAGGAGGGGTTGGTTGCAAATGTGAACGTATTGTCCACGTTTCGTGTGCCGTTGCCCGGGAAGTTGACGGTGGGCAGGGCGATCCAGGAATTGATGGCGTCGACGGGCGGAACGAGGGGCCAGGCGCCGGTAGCAGGCTGCACGCTCACATAGAACGAGTTGCTGGCGACCGTATGAGCGGCGTCCCAGACGACGAACGGGCCGACGGTGCCGACGGGCGTCGTGGTGGGAACGGCGACATTCAACTGATAGACGATCGTCCTGGCCGACGTAAAGATCTGAGTCGCCGTCATCGAGATGCCCTGAGGATTGGCGCAAACGACGTTCAGATTGATGGATGGAGCGTTGCTCGTCGTCGTGGCATATTCCGAAACGTCGATCGACGCCCAGTTGCCCTCACCTATCGCGATGGTGCCGGGCGCAACGCTGAGTGAATAGGTGGCGGCATCGGCGCGGACACCGCCGATACAGGCGAGAGCGGCCGTTACGGCCAATGCAGAAAGTGCGTTCAACAACCTGGATTTGCAAGACATGAGATGTGCTCCTCTTCGACGTGAAAACATGGTACGTTCTTTCCACCGCATTTGCGGTTGGCGATTGGACGATGGAGTGTGATGACTGGATAGATGCCGAGAGGCATCCGGGTACATGTACTGTTGCTATAGAAGCGATTACAACAGAGATACTTAGAGCTTCTAAAAGCGTGAACCTGTCAGCAATTCAATCTACGAGATCATAAATTGAAATCTTTAATACTCTATTTATACAACTTAAACGTACAAAGAACAGATTCTGGAATTACTTAATTCAAAACCGTCGAACTCAGTATATCTAGCGCGGCCATTGTTTGTCAATATTTTGTAACCGGATTTTTATTTCTTATCAACATTCTCGATGGCGCTAATCATTCTGCTATAAAATATTTTATATTACATTTATTTACATTGCTGGATCATCTTCCAGAGATGCTGCGATGTGACTATAACGGTCTTCGACCGTTGTGACGAACGTGATCTGAGCCTGATATAAGCCCGGCAGTTCGCGTCTAAGCCTATCGATTAACCGATTAAATAAAATTCAGCATTCAAGAGAGGCTTCAATAAACTTCCATCCCAAGAATACGCGTCATCAGGTCGAATTGATAACGAATAAGATCTCAGACCTCCCGCTTGACAGTACATTCAGGCAGTGATACAATAACAAATCGCTTAACCGAATAAACGCAATCATTAAATATGCCTGAGAGCATTCTGCCGCCTCCGAGAGGGCAGATACCGCGCGAATCACTCTGGAGTGTAAGTAGACAATGGCCGTCGAACAGTCAAAGAAGCAGGATACATCCTCCCATCTCCCCGCAGCATCCGGAGAGCGGCCCCCTAGACCGCCCCGCGTCACATGGCGAGCCTGCCTGATCGGACTTCTGCTCACTCCATTGCTCGTCTTCTGGGTGGAGTATACGGAGATTGTGGCAAGCGGCCCGGATCTGGCGGCGATGTCCCTGCCGCTGGCGGTCGTCTTTGCCCTGATGGTCCTGATCCTGGGAAACAGGATCATCAAAGGCTGGCGCCCGGGCGCGGCGATGACGCAGCAGGAATTGCTGACCGTCTACAGCATGACGGCGGTGGGCGTTGGGATCGGCGGCATCGGAATGATGCAATTCCTGACACCGATGCTGGTGGGCTGGCGCTACTTCTCGACGCCTGAAAATGGTTGGGACCGGCGCTGGCATCAGTTCGTGCCCCACTGGGCCATGCCGGACCGCTCCGTCGTCCCCGATTACTATGCGGGGCGGTCCTCGTTCTTCACTCCTGAACACCTTGCCGGATGGGCCGGCGCAATCGCCGTGTGGTCGGGGTTCATCCTGACAATGCTCATCTGCTTTTACTGCCTATCGACCCTCTTGCGCCGCCAGTGGGTGGAGCAGGAACGGCTGTCGTTCCCCATCGCGCAAATCCCCATGGAGATCACCCGCAACGGCGGCGATACCCCCATCTGGCGCAACCGCCTTCTCTGGGCCGGCTTCCTGCTCCCGGTCGTCCTTGAGAGTATGGCGACCATCCACTTCTCGCTGCTGCCGTCGATGCCATACATCCCGCTGAAGCCGGAAGGCAGTCTGCAGCTGGAAACATACATCAACCAGCGTCCATGGAACGCCATCGGCTACACTCCCATGTCGTTCTATCCCTTCGCCATCGGCATCACCTATCTGCTTCCGCTCGACGTCTCCTTTTCATGCTGGTTCTTCCATCTGCTGACCAAGTGGGAAAATGTCGCGGCGACGGCCATTGGGCTGCGCGATGCCGGCGCGGGGGCGGCTCTCGCTCGCCTGCCCTACTCCAGCGAGCAGGCCGTGGGCGCATGGATCGGTCTGGCGCTGTTGTCCCTGCGACTGGCCATGCCCAGCCTGGCGGCATCGTGGCGCAAGGCGTTCACCGGCAAATCACAGATCGACGACTCGGCCGAGCCCCTTTCCTACCGCACGGCGTATATCGGCCTGATCCTGACATCGGCCCTCCTTGTCGCTTTCGGCGTCGCGCTCGGGCTGTCCCTCTGGGTATCTCTGCTCTTCTGGGCGCTCTACCTGCTCTTCGCCCTCGCCGCGACAAGAGTGCGCGCCGAGGCCGGGCTGGCCTGGGGACCGGGAAACGATGTATGGCAGGGCGCGCATACGGTGCTCGTCAACATGGGCGGGACGCAGAGCTTTACGCCCCATGAGCTGACAGCCCTCTCCCTCACACGCTGGTTCGACACCGATATGCGGTGCCTCTCTCAGCCGGCGCAGATGGAGGCGATGAAGCTTGCAAACCCGGCGGAGGGGCCAGGCGGAACGCAGCCGATCACCAATGCGCGGCGCCTCTCCTGGGCCTTGCTGGCCGCTGCCGTGGTGGGGATCGCCGCGGCCTGGGTGTCCTGCCTGGGCATCTACTATCACTACGGCGCGGCGAGCGCGGCGGTGAACGACTGGCGCACTGGCCAGGGACATTACCCCTTCGATGCCCTGCAGGGATGGCTGAGCAACCCGAAACCGCCGGACGCCTACCGGTCCGCCGCCGCAGTCTTCGGCCTGATCGCCGTTCTGCTGCTGGGCAAGCTGCGAATGCAGTTCGTGTGGTGGCCCCTGCATCCCATCGGATACGCCGTGGGCAACACCGACATTATGATGTGGCTCTGGTGCCCCACCCTCATCGGCTGGCTGTGCAAAGTGCTGATCCTGCGCTACGGCGGAGCAGGGATCTACCGCCGCCTGCTCCCGTTCTTCCTGGGCTTGATCCTTGGAGACTACGCTGCCTCCGGCTTCTGGGCGCTCATCTTCCTGGCCCTCGGCCACGCGGGATATCGAACGTTTCCGATATAAAGAAAGCCTTGCAAATACCCGTGTGTATCTCGGGGTGGAGAAGGATTTAAGAAAAAGACAGAAGATGAGCAGGCATGGAAGCCTGCTCCCACAAAGCAGCCACTATAAAGGAGTGGGCACAGAGGCCCACATGACTTGGAGATGACGAGGGCGGCATCTGAAAGCCAAAACGGCAGCAGGTTGCTAGATGTTATCTTTGCCTGGACGTCTTACGAGCATCTGGAATCTGTTTAAGGAGCTTTGCTACCTCATCGCGGCAGTATTTCGGTGTCAGGTCAAGCAGCGAGTGGCCGGCAGTATCTCTTATGTGGCGGTTTGCCCCCAATCTCAGGAGCTGCCCGATGACTTCGACATTCCCGTTCACGGCAGCTCGCAGCAGAGGCGTTCTGCCGTCTTTGCTGCGAGCGCCGGGCGCATTGATGTCTGCCCCATTTCTCATCAGCAAATCGACGACATCTTCATAGTTCCAATCAGCAGCCTCGCAAAGCGGTGTCGTGCCGGCGTCAGAAGCCGGATCCATTTTTGCTCCGGCAGCAAGAAGAAGTTTCACTCCCTCCAGGCTGCCGGTTTGAGATGCGTAAACCAACGGTGTGTAGCCACGCCTGGACTTACGATTGACGCCGGCATGCAGAGAGATCAGATACTTCATGATCGGGATATTGCCGTAGCCTGATGCAACCATAAGCGGCGTCATCCCGGCATCGTCAACGGCTTCGAAGTCATCTCCTTTGGCGATCGCCTCGCGCAGCATCGTCAGATCACCCGCATGCGCAGCCTGCGTGACGCGGCGGCCGGGCGTATCGTCCGGCGGAGCATTGATAATCGCCAGCAGATCAGGCGGCAGCAATGCTTTCGAATCGGGAGATAGCCCGGCTGTCACCCACTTATCAACATCATCCGCCATGTTCAATGGTGCTTTGTCGCTCGGTCTCTCGCTTCGAAGCATGCCGGCAAATGCCGATTCCGCGCTTATTAATTGATAAACGGCTGCGGAAGGCTCCCGCTCTTTGGGAGCATCGCAAGGAAATTGGATGCGGAGAACATCATCCCCGGCATGCCACTGCATATCTACGCCCCGCTCCGTTTCTCGCGGCCCCAGAAATGTGGAGGAGATCGAATAGGGATGTCCAAATGTGTGCGTCGCCGCTACAACCATATCTCGCGCTACGGATCTGGATGCCGCAAAGCTATTCCAACGAATGATAAGAATTCCGCTTAGCTCCCCGCGCTCAAATGTTAACATCGTATCGGCAGGATAGCCGGCAATACTGAGATTTTGATCAGCCTTATGGTAGTCGATGACATCGGGGATTCGCCCGCGCCTCGGTGGGTCGATGCTGAACGACATATTCTTCGCTTTCGGAAAGCGATCCGCAACGGCTCTTACCGACATCCCCATATGAACTTTCGGCCACCAACGTGCGGGAGCCGCCTTGACAGCCTGTTGCGCCTGCGCCGGTATGGCGGCAAGAGTAAGCGTTGCTACGAATATTGCCAGTTCCTTGATCATAGAATAGGATTATACGGCCGATTGCTTCAGTTTCGAGCTTAATGCACTAACATCAGCTACGTTAGAGGAAGTTGAGAGCCAGAGGAAAAGAGGCGTGCAGGAAATCACTGAACTTCCTGATTGATCGCACACAAAACGCGCCACCGGTTTCCCGATGGCGCAAAATCTTGTTATAGGAAGTACTTTCAATCTGCGGAGATATCAGTTAACGGCGATCGATCCGCTTGTGGCGGTGATGCCGTTTGCCGCATCCGTCGCCGTAATCGTCTGGCTTGGCTTCGTCTTCAGCTTCACCGAGACCTGACGCGCGCCGTTCGTCAGCGTCACATCCGCAGGAAGAACGGCGGCAAGGTCGCTGCTCGTGAAGTGCACTGTCCCCGCGTAGCTCTTCACCAAGTTGCCGTAAGCATCTTTGGCCGTAACCGTTGCATAAAATGCCGCGCCGGAAGTCGTGGAAACAGGAGCAACGATCACGAACTGCGAGGCCATACCGGCGCTTACCACCACCCCGCCAAGGCTGCCCTTGATCGAGGTCGTCACCGTATCGGTCGCGACAATGGAGACCGTCGTCGCCGTTTTCAATGTCACCGTGAACGTTCCCACGCCATTGGTCAGTGTCGCATCGGCGGGAAGAACAGCCTGCGTATCCGTACTGGTGATGTGGACCGTGCCCGTGTAGCTGGAGACCGTGTTGTTGCCGGTGTCCTTGGCCGTGACCGTAAACGTCGCGGGCAAGCCTGCTGTGGCCGTGGCCGGACCGGTGATCACAAGCTTTGCCGCCGTTGTGCCGACCGTGATATTGCCCGTTGTGACGGTCAGTCCCGAGTTGACCGTATCGGTTGCCCTAACTGTCTGTACCCCCGGCGTCATCAGCTTGATGCTGACTTGCTTGGCTCCACTAGTAAGGGTGAAGTTGGCGGGAAGAACAGCGGATGTATCCGTACTGGTGAGGTGAACCGTGCCGGTGTATCCTGTCGCCGTGTTATTGAGAGCATCCTTGGCCGTGACCGTCGCCGTGATCACTGTTCCAACCGCCGCCGTAGACGGAGCTGTGATGGTCAGGTGCGTTACCGCACCGGCGGATACGCTGATCGCAGCCGTGCCGGTGATGGATGCCGTAACGATATCCCTTGCCCGCAATGTTTCCGAGGCCGCGGTATTGAAGGTGGCGGAGAAGCTGCCCGTGCCGTTGGTGAGGGCGGCATCGGCGGGCAGTATGCCGTTGGGGTCGGTGCTGGTGAAGTGGACCGCGCCAGTGTAGCTGGTCGCCGTGTTGCCGAGCGCATCCTGCGCGGTAACGGTGAATGTGGCGGGAGAACCGGCCGTCGCGGTGCTGGGAGCGCTTACGGCAAGCTGAGACACCGGGCCAGGATTAACCTGAATGTTGTTGCTGAATCCGCCTATAAATGTACTCGGGTCGAGTGCGATGATCGTCTTTGTGCCGGTCGTGTTATACATCGCCGATATGCTTGCCGCGCCATTCACCAGCGTGACGGATGACGGCAGGCTGGTCACTGACGAACTGGCAAGGAGCAGCGTCCCGTTGTAGCCGGCCGCAACATTCTCGTATTGATCTCTGGCCGTAACGGTGGCGGTAAAGGGCACTCCGGCCATAACGGCGACCGGGGTGGCGATGGCGAAGTGATTCATCGACAGGGACGTGACGGTGATCGAGTTAACGGTTCCGGTAAATCCGGGATTAGCCGTATCCGTGGCGGTAATCGTCTGAGGTCCGGCTGTCTTCAGAGTAACCTGGAAAATGCCGGTACCGCTCGCCGTCGTGGCGTCAGCAGGCAAAACCGCCTGTGGATCCGTACTGGTGAAGTGGACCGTGCCATCGTAGTCGGTAACCGTGTTGCCGTTGTCATCCCTGGCGATGACGGTTAAAGAGAAGGAAGTGCCCGCGCTGATTGACGATGGCCCGCTGACTTCCAGATGAATAGCATGGGCCAGGACCGATGTGGCAGCAATGCTGATCACCGGCGATCCCGACGGACTGTTCGTGGTGATCGTTACCGTGACCGTTTTCGAACCACTCGTATCATAAGTGTGCGTTCCAGAGACAGCGTAAACGGTGCCCATGCCGCCCGAATGCGTAATCGTACCCGTCGATGTCGTGCTGTCGCCCCAATCGATGGAAGCGCTGTAACTCGTGGACGGGCTGACTTTGCCGCTGTTGTCCGAGAAGGCCGCGACGAGAGCGGTAAAGGAATCCCCCACATTCACGGGGCTGACAGCCACCGGCGCGCTCGTTACCGCAAACTCGTAAGCGCCCATATCGATATGAGCATCGCGCGCCCTTCCGAGGAAATCGATAGCCGGTGAAGCGGGATTTACGACGCCGGCATTGATGGCCGGTGATGAGGCACTCAAGCGCAGGTCAGAACCGGGGAACAGATAAAGCGGGTCGGCATCGATATTTCCGGTTCCCGAATACCCGCCCTGAATGTCGCTGTTCTGAATCCTTACGGTCGATGACGCAACAGCTGCGAGATAAAGTCCAAATTCCGCAGTTGTATCGTCGCCGTAGAGGATACTATTGTTGATTGTCCAATTTCCGTTGCTTCCGTCCACGGCGGCGCAATACGACACAAAGTCACTGCCGGTGTTCGTGAAGCGATTGCCGTTAAAGCTGCAGTTCTCGATGTCGATCGTTGGATCGGTGGCATTGCCGCTCTGCTCATAGATAGCCGCGCCAAATAGGCCTGAGACGTTATTCCTGAACACGTCGTTGATCAAAGTGACATGTGTCTGAGAGCCGTTTGTTCCGATCGCAATCGCCCCGCCTGATCCAAAGCCGCCAGGATCATCCGTCGAATTGCCGTCGAAGAGGCATTGCGAGACAGTTACGCTGCCTGCACCGATATACAACGCCCCACCGATGCCTCCAGGAAAGGTGTTGTTAAGAAACTGACACTGTGTGAAGGTAGGGCTGGCATTGTTAGTACCAAAATATACTACCGCTGTGAATCCATTGTACTCAGCAGTATTGTTTTGAAAGACGCACTGGCTGATCACAGGCGACGAGCCGGTAGCACATTGAATGACGCTGTTACCAACACCACCATTCGCATTTTTACTGTTGCCATTCTCAATGGTCAGCCCCTGGATCTTTGTGGCGGAATTATTGCCTGACGAAAAGTAAAAGGCGGGATCGCTGCCCTGCAGGTCGATCGTGACATGCGATGCCCCATTTACCGAAGCGATCGTGACATTGGGAAGGTTGCTGATGATCCCTATCTGAATGTTGTCATGCCCTGAATAGGCGCCGTCCTTGATGAGAATGGTGTCGCCGTCCGATGCAGCATTACATGCGGCCCCGATCGACTCATACTCGCCAGGGCCTGGAGTATTGCTGACATAGAGCGTGGCTGCCGCACCGGCCGCGGTCGTTATCCCGCAGACCAACACAATAAATGCGGCAAACTGAGCCGCCATTGTGGAGAGCCGGGACCACCCGGCTCGCTTTCTGTATTGCAAAGTTAACACTCCATACCATCTTATGATACACACGCACACGATGCGCGGCAAGGTATCACCGTTTAGAGATTCGGATAAGGCATTGAAGTAAAAGTGTAAACGTGGCGAAAGGGGGCGAAATACAGAGGAACTTAAATGTCGTTATCGATCCGGCATATCGCCAGACATTCGAATTTCATTATATCACTCGTTTGAGGAAACAAGCGAACAATTCAGTAATCTTAGTTTCCTTGGCGAAGGATTTGTGATTTTAGGCCTGCAGGGCAAAAAAAGAAACGCCACCGGGAAACCGGTGGCGCAGAGAATGTTTGCTTGGCTGCGAGCTCAGTTGATGGCAATCGCACCGCTTGTAGCAGTGATGCCGGCGTTTACGGTATCCGTCGCCGTAATTGTCTGGCTGGGCTTCGTCTTCACCTTGATTGAGACCTGACGAGCGCCGTTCGTCAGAGTCACGTCCGCAGGAAGAACGGCGGCAAGGTCGCTGCTTGTGAAGTGAACCGTTCCCGAATAGCCCTTCGCCAGGTTGCCGTAAGCGTCTTTGGCTGTCACTGCCACATAGAATGCAGCGCCCGAAGTTGTGCTTGCCGGAACAGTCAATACAAACTGCGAGGCGGGCGCGCTGCTCACCAGCACCCCGCCAAGGCTCCCCTTGATCGAGGTCGTCACCGTATCGGCCGCGATGAGAGAGACGGTCGTCGCCGTTTTCAACGTCACTGTGAACGTTCCCACGCCGTTGGTCAAAGTCGCATCGGCGGGAAGAACAGCCTGCGCATCTGTACTGGTGAGATGGACTGTGCCCGTGTAGCTGGAGACCGTGTTGTTACCGGTGTCCTTGGCCGTGACCGTAAACGTCACAGGCGCCCCTGCCGTGGCTGTGGCCGGGCCAGTGATCACGAGCTTTGCCGCAGTTGTGCCGACCGTGATATTGCCCGTTGTGACAGTCAGCCCCGAGTTGACCGTATCGGTCGCGGTGACCATCTGCACTCCCGGCGTCATCAGCTTGATACTGACCTGCTTGGCTCCACTGGTGAGGGTAAAGTTGGCGGGCAGAACGGCAGAGGCATCGGTGCTGGTGAGGTGGACCGTGCCGGTGTATCCAGTCGCCGTGTTATTGAGAGCATCCTTGGCCGTGACCGTCGCCGTGATCACTGTTCCAACCGCCGCCGTAGACGGAGCTGTGATGGTCAGGTGCGTTGCATTACCAGCGAATACGGTGATCGTGACGGTGCCGGTGATGGATGCTGTAACGGTATCCCGAGCCCTCACAGTTGTTGTGGCGGCTGTATTGAATGTGGCAGAGAAGGTGTCGGTACCATCGGTGAGGGTCGCATCGGCGGGCAGCACGGCGTTGGGGTCGGTGCTGGTGAAGTGAACGGTTCCCGAATAGGTTGTATCTGTATTGCCGAGGGAGTCCTGTGCGATAACGGCAATCATAGCCGGCGATCCGGCCCTGGCGCCACTATGAGCGATCACCTTGAGCTGGGTTGCCGGACCTGCATTGACCTGAACGCTGTTGCTGACACCGCCTGCTAACGTGCTCGGATCAACCGCGATAACAACCTGCGAGCCTGGTGTGTTAAAGGTAACCGTTCCGTATCCTGTTCCATTAGTCACAGGCGCGTATGGGCTTATACTGGCTGTGGTAGGGCTTGCAAGGATCACCATCCCGTTAAAGCCCGTCGCAATATTATTGTACTGATCCCTGGCTGTAACGGTGAGATTGAGGATCGATCCGGCTGTAGCCGTGGCGGGCAGATCGATGCTGAAGTGGGTCATCGCCAGTGGCGAAACCGTGACGGTATTCGATGTTCCCGTGAGACTGGAATTGGCCGTATCCGTAACGGTGATCGTCTGATCTCCTGCCGTCTTGAGCGTCACCGAGTATGTTCCGCTTCCGCTGATAGGCGACGCGTCGGCGGGCAGAACTGCCAGCGGATCGCTGCTGGTGAAGTGAAGCGTACCCCTATAAGAAACCTGCGCGCCGGCCGCGCTCTTAACGGTGATGCCGACTGTGATGGGAGAACCCGCTGCGGCGCTGCTCGGAGCGCTGACTGCGATGGTCGTGGCCGTGTCGTCAACCACTGTCGCAGAGTCGGAAACGAAACTTCCCACCGATGCCCCCGTCGGGTTGTAGGCTGTGATCGCCACCGAGATCGTTTTGGGGCCGGCACTGAAGTACTTATGCGATCCGATAATGCTGTAAGGTGTGCCCACACCGCCCGGCTGAGTGATCGTGCCCAGCGTCCCGTTGCCGTCGCCCCAGTCGATCAAAGCGTAGTAGGCCGTGGTTGGGCTGGCTTCGCCGCTGCTGTCGGTGAAGGTTGCGACTGGTCCCGAGAAGGTAGACGACAGATTGATTGCCCCGATCGTCGCCGGCGAGGCCGTAAACGCAAATTCGTAAGCTCCCATATCAAGCTGAGGATCGCGCAATGCTCCTAGGATATCCACGGTGGGCGAAGAGGCGTTGACGGTTCCGGCATTGATGGCGGGAGACGCCGCGCTCAAGCGCAGGTCGGGAGTTACAAAGAGGGGATCGGCATTGATATTGCCGGTTCCGGCATATCCACCCTGGATATCACTGTTCTGAATCGAAGCGTTGTAAGATCCGACAGCAGCGAGAAAACGTCCGAATTCACCGGTTGTATTGTCACCGTAGAGGATACTGTTGTTGATCGTCCAGGTACCGTTAATTCCGTCCACCGCAGCGGCCAATGCCATGGTGCCGGGATTAGTATTCGTGGAACGATTGCCGCTAAAGCTGCAGTTCTCGATGTCGATTACCGGGCTTGTTGCATCACTGGTACCCTGTCCCCAGATGGCTGCGCCATATTCGTGTACGGCATTATTCGTGAACACGTCATTGATCAGAGTGACATGCGTAGGACCACTGCTGCCTGCTGCAACCCCGATCGCCCCTCCGGTTGCAAAGCTGCTGGCATTAATATCCGTTGAATTGCCGTCAAAGAGGCACTGAGAGATCGTTACACTGCCTTCACCGATATATATCGCCCCACCCGATCCCCCGGGAGCGCTATTGTTGAGGAATTGACACTGAGTGAATGTAGGGCTTGCAGTGGTAAAAGCAGCGTACACAGGGCCTGGTCTATTACCTGAAGTACTGTTATTCTGAAAAATGCACTGACTGAAAACTGGCGATACGCCATTGTCACAATAAATGACGCCGACGCCAGCCGAGCTGGCGCCATTCTCAACGGTCAGCCCCTGTATCCTGGTGGCTGAAGTGTTGTTGAAAAAGTAAAAGGCAGGATTACTGCCCTGAAGGTCGAGAATGACCTTCGATGCCCCATTGACCGAAGCGATCGTAACGTCGGGAATATGAACGACGGCGCCAATATTGGTGTTGCCGGCGCCGGTATAGGTGCCATCTTTGATGAGAATCGTGTCGCCGTCAGATGAGGCGCTTACCGCAGCCTGGATCGTGCCGTACTCGCCGCCGGCGGGAGTATTACTGACATAGAGGGTATTCGCCGCACTGGCCGCGGTCGTCATCCCGCAGATCAGCACAGCAAACGCGACAAGCTGCGCTGCCACTCTGGAGAGCCGGAACAGCCCGGCTTGTTTTCTATTTTGCACCGATTAAGACTCCATTCCTACTTGCATACAACCTCTGTATTATTTGCAAGGTGTCGATCGAACACAACGATATACAAAATTAATCGTCGATGACGAATAGTGCGATTGGGGCGAAAAACAACACGTTTTAATAATAGCCAGCCCGGCCAGCAGGCAGACACTGAACTCCATTATATCATTGGATCAACCAAAATAAAAGACAGTAAGTTGATCTTATTCGAATTGACGTATATTCACAACTTTTGTGACAATAGAGCGCCGAACACAAAAAAAATCCCTCCGCGTCTTTACAACGCGGAAGGATTGCGCAGGTGAGGTCAGAGTAAAGAAGAGAACATTGTGAGCGATTCAGCCCACGCAGGCTCCCCTCCCCAACCCTCCCCGAAGGAGAGGGAGTCAGATTCTAGGATTGGCTGCGAATACTATTCCTAAATCCGAAAGCCCCTCTCCCCCGGGGAGGGGTTGGGGAGGGGAGCCTGCGAGCATCACCTGATGCCCTTTCATTTAATTGACGGCGATCGCGCCGCTTGTAGCAGTGATGCCGTTCGCTGCATCCGTCGCCGTAACCGTCTGGCTCGGCTTCGTCTTCAGTTTGATCGAGGCCTGCTTGGTCCCGTTCGTCAACGTCACATCGGCCGACAAAATAGCCAGCGGATCCGTGCTCGTGAAGTGAACCGTACCTGCATAGCTCTTGGCAAGGTTGCCGTAAGCATCCTTAGCGGTGATCGTCGCATAGAACGCCGCGCCGGCAGTTGTGTTCGCCGGAACGGTCAATACAAACTGCGAGGCCGCCGCGCTGCTTACCATCACTCCGCCGCTGCTTCCCTTGATTGTATTGGTAACGGTATCGGTGGCGGTGATTGTCACCGTCGTCGCCGTCTTGAATGTCACCGTGAACGTTCCCACTCCGTTGTTCAGGGTGGCATCAGCGGGCAGAACGGCTTGCGCGTCCGGGCTGGTAATGTGGACTGTGCCGCCGTAATCGGTGACGATGTTGCCGGCGCTGTCCTTGGCCGTGACAGTAAACGTCGCGGGCGCCCCCGCCGTGGCGGTGGTTGGGCCGCTCACCACAAACTTGGATATCGTGGTTGTGACCGCGATGTTGCTCGTGGTTGCCGTCAAACTGCTGTTGGTCGTGTCCGTCACCGTAACTTTCTGGCTGCCCGGCGTTCGCAGTTTGATGCTGATCTGCTTCGCGCCGCCCGTCAGAACGAGGTCGGCAGGCAGAACGGCCAGCGGGTCGGTGCTGGTGAAGTGGATCGTCTTGTTGTAACCGGAGACGGTGTTGCCCAGGGGGTCCTTGGCGGTGACGACCACATAGAATGCCGTACCCACCGCCGTCGTGGACGGGTTGGTGATTGTCAGACTGCTCGTCGGCTGTGGCTGAACGTTGACGGTGACGGTTCCGGTAAGGGACGAGTTGACGGTATCTCGTGCCCGCAGCGTCTCAGGCCCGGCGATGCTGAATGTCGCCTGGACGGCGCCGGCTCCGTTGGTGATTGCGGTGTCGGCAGGCAGGACGGCGGTGGGATCGGTGCTGGTGAAATGCGCCGTACCGGTGTATGCCGATATCAGGTTTTCATAGGCATCGACGGCGTTCACGGTGAAACTGACGGGTGCCCCTGCCGTAACCGTGCCGGTATTGGTGACATCAAAGTGATCGACCGGGCCAAGGCTCACCTGGATCGGACCACTCGTTCCGGAAGATCCGCCTCCCGAGACATTAATAGTTTGCGTCCCCAGAGATTTCAAGGTAGCCGGTAAACTTCCCGTTCCACCGGAGAGGAAAAGGGTTGGTGGCAGGGTGTTGCTGGCGGCTGTCGTGGTCAGTGAAACGATACCGTTGTAGTTAACCGTGTTATTGTACGGGTCTTGCGCCGTAACGTTGACGGTGAACGGCTGATTCGCAATGAGCGAGCTCGGGGCGCTGACACTGAAATGGTTGAGGGGCGACGGATAAACGGTGATGGGGATCGACGTCCCAGTGAGATTGGGATTCGCCGTATCGGTGGCGGTGACCGTTTGAGAAACGCTCGTCCTGAGGATCATATAATATTGGCCGTAGCCACCGGTCGGCATTGCGTCCACTGGCAAAGTGGCGTTCGGGTCGGTGCTGGTAAAGTGGAGCTTGCCATAATAATTAACTTGCTCTCCCGCCAGATCCTTGACGGTGACACTTACTAAAGTATTCACACCGGCAGTCGTGTTGTCGAAAGTGCCGACCACGATTATGGCCGGGTCCCTATTGACTGAGATTGTGTCCTGCACGACGGCGCTCACCGGCGATCCCACCGGATTATTGTAGGTGATCGTTACCGTAACCGTACTGTTGGAGACCGTGGTGTAAGTATGCGAACCGGCGACGCTGTAAGGGGTGCCCGATCCGCCCGGCTGCGTGATCGTTCCTGCACTCGTGCTGCCGTCACCCCAATTGATTGACGCGCTGTAGGCGCTGGGATCGAGGGTGCTGCCGACGCTGTCGGTAAACGTGGCAACCTGACGAGTAATGGCAAGGTTCGGGCTGGTCGGGCTCAGAGTTACCGCCGTTCCCGTTATGGCAAACTCGTAAGCGCCCATATCGATATGCGAATCGCGCGCCACGCCGAGGTAATCCACGGACGGCGACGAGGAGTTACTGCTGCCTGCATTGATGGCGGGCGATAACGCGGTCAGGCGCAGGTCGCTATAGCCCGACACGAACAACGGATCGGCATCGATATTACCGGTTCCGGCAAATCCGCCCCGGATGTCGCAATTTTGCACGGTGAGGGTGGCAGAGACGCCGGGAAAAGTAAGTAATCCTCCCAACTCCAGCGAGGAAGTGTCGTTATAGAGGATGCTGTTACGGATGGTCCAATTTCCGCCAACGCCGTCGATCGCGGACGCCCTCGCTCCGATGGGACTGCTAGACGGGACATAGTTGTTGCTGAACGAACAATTCTCGATACCGATGACCGGATCGGTGGTTGATCCGCTTGTAACATAGATCGCACTTCCATTGCGGGACGCGACATTGTTCATGAATACGTCATTTATGAGAGTGGCGGTTGCGTTCCCACTGTTGATATTAATGGCCCCGCCTACACCATTCGTATTGCTGCCGTCGGACGTCGAGTTGTTTGAGAATAGACACTGCGAAGCCGTGAGATTTCCACTACTGACATTGATCGCCGCACCGACCCCATCGGGAGCGGAGTTGTTCAAAAACTGACATTGCGTAAAGGTGAGACTACCGCCATTGATCGTGATCGCTCCGCCGCCGCCACGAAACTGCGTGGTATTGTTCCGGAATATGCACTGGGCAATGACGGGAGTCGAAAAGCCATCGAAGGAGATGGTGCCACGCCCCTGTGTGTTAGTGCTGTTCTGGATGATGAGTCCCTGGATCTTGGTCGCCGACGTAAGCCCGCCAAAAAAATCGAAAGCGGACTGCCCGCTATTATTCGAAAGATCGAGGATGACGTTTCCCAGGCCGTTTGCCGAGGCGATCGTGACATCGTGATGGATGAAGATGTTTCTGTTATTCGCGCCGGTATAGAAGCCGTCCTTAATAAGGATCGTATCTCCGGTCACGGAGGCGGTATAGGCATCCGAGATCGAGCCATACTCTCCGGATGCGGGAGTATTGCTGACATAGAGGGTATTTGCGCGGGCCCCAGTGGCCGCTCCACAGATCAATGCAGCGACGGCTGCAGCCATCGCCATTTTCAGAGATTTTGTTTTCCGCCACAGATGGTGGCCGTCCTTGATTATCATGCTTTACCCAACGGAGTTAAAGGTAGTACGGGGATGCAGTCGCATGCAGCATTATCCGTGTAGTCGTCATGTATCGACGAATGTGAGATGAAGCAGCGCGCTAAATTCTTCTCGGACAGGAATTACAGGCTGAAACAATGAGGGAACTTAGGGCGATGCCGGCCTGACAGACGTTCAATTTTGCAAGCGCATTATATCATGTCACCAACACATCAAACAAGCTCTCGAATGAGACGTTCAGCGACGGCCTGTATAACCGGCTAAATGAAAACTCTCTATATCGTTTTGACATGGAGGGTTTTCCAGGTATCTGAGGGCCAAAATTGACGGTCTCGATCATCTTGATGCATCCAAAAGCCGCCGGAATTCCGAGTGCGGGTATGGCGTGTCTTTGCGATCGTTTTCCAGCAGGCCCTGATAAAACCGGAGGAGCGTCAGGGCAATATCCCGGTATTTGACCACCAGGCCCACATAGCCCGTGTCGAGGTTCATCAGCCGGCCGTCGTGAAGCGTCTCAACGTTGACGATGAGGGCCGTCATGGTATCTATGAAACCGGCATCGTCGCTCAGGCCGCAAACCTCCGCCGCTTTCTTCTTTTCTTCGGACGGCAAACCTCCGAATATCACGTAGACATGCCCTGCTATGCGGGTCAAAAATGTAACCAAATCGTAATCGGCATGGAGCTCGAAAAATGCCCGCTCATCGCCGGCGATTGCAAAGTTTCTATCCAGCACCAGCCCAAAATCGGTCAGGTATGGCGTATCTCCATTGACGACGATATTTGCAAGGTGGGCGTCGAAGTGGAGAATGCCGTGTTCGCGCAGGAAACCGATCGTCTGCAGCATCTCAGCCGTTACGACTTCCGCTTTATCCTGGTTTGTGGTAAGCCAGTTATTCAGGGCATGAGGGAAATGCTCAAGGCAGAGGATCATTTCATGACCGGCCGCGTGCCTGGCCAGCATGTATCGATCGATGCCCGGATCGCTGTTCCAGTACTTCACGTATCCGGCATGCTGCTCAGCATCCGGCTCGGACGCCACCGTGAAATTGGGCACGATTCGGTAGTGATACATCAAAGGAAAGTTGGCGATATCTCCATCCAAAACCCAGTTCGTCGTCTTAACGTGAGCCGCGAGCTCGCGAAAAGCGCTGAACCCCGCTGAGCCGACGCCATAGTGGTAGATAGCTGGAATGTTAAATATATTCTCGGTTGAGAACATGTTCTCATATTCCAATTGGGTAACCGGAATCCGCTTCACAAAGACTTTTGATGTGTCAATATCGATTGTCTGCGATCGCCCCCACCCGCGCGCGCCTTCTCCACCAGCCAGTTCGGTGAGTTGTTTGGTGTCCACACATGCCAATCGAATGCTGAGATCGTAATAGAGCTTTTTTCGGGCTTCGATTTGATTATCCATTGGTTTTAACGTTCCGAGACATCGAATACGATTGAGATAGTTGCCGACGCCTTTCGACATTACGGCTGCGCGCACCTGCCAAATGAAAAAAGCGCCACCGGTTTCCCGATGGCGCAAGGTCTTGCTTAAGTCTGACAGTCAGTTATTGACTATGGATGCTGCCAGTACATTGTGAGACTGCCGGGAATGTTGCCCGGAGTGATGTCATAGATGCAGTCGTTCTCATGGCCGGTGAGGAGAACGGCTGAGCCCATGTCCCAGTTGTCATGGTGACCGGTAACGGCGTTCGCCTCTGCATGAAGCCATGCGCTGAGCGCCGGGACGCCAAGGCCGGTGGAGAAGGCGAAGGCGGGGCCTGCGCCGTCGTAGATATCAACCGTGGTGCGAGCGCCGTAGGTGCCGCGCAGTCCACGGAACACATTGAACCAGACATCGAACGGACCGTGCGGCGATGTGTAGTAGCCGGCGTAGGGGTCGATCGGTGTCGGGATCGAATCGCAGGTGTGCCACACGATATAGGCAGTCTTGCCGTTCTTGCCGTTCAGGCCGCCGTAACCGGGCAGCGTTCGGTAATCGATCACGTCACAGCAGTTGGACCGGGTGGTCACCAGCCAGGGAGCTCCGTGTCCTTCGTAAAGAACGACATGGTTCGCGCCGACAAACGAGGCGCTGTTATCGCCGATACCGTCCGCGGGATCGTTCTCCCACAGCCATGGGTAGTCCCAGTAATACTGGTTGAAGTGGACCGGCTTGTACCAGGAGAAGCCGAAGATCGACGCCAGCGAGTTGGTGAACTCAAGGTTCGTGTGGAAGTGCCAGGCATCGTCGATGAAGCGATCATCGTCGCGAACGACATAGATGCCGTACTGGATCGTCGTCGCGGCGGGATCAAGGCTGAAGCCGGCGGTAGTAGTGCCCGGCTTAGTGTCCTGCGGCGCGTTCTGATTAATCGGCGTGTTGACGATCTCTTCGATGGGATTGGTCGTCGCGGCAACGACTATCGTCTGCCCGCTCATCGCTTTGTTCTTGCCCTTAAACTCCACCTGGAAGCGGTAAGCAGGCTGTACATACGATGCGCCCTGCTCGAAGTTAACAAGCTCCGCGTTCTTTATGGTCGAGATGACCGATGGATCCGACTTGCGCAGCAGGCCGATCAGGACCGCAATGATATTGTTGGCTTCGACAGTCGCATCCGCATACGATTTGAAAACGGGCGCCTTATCGACGATCTCAAGCGGCCGGGTTGTGCGGGTAAGGCCTACAGCAGCGGACGCGGTGACGTCAACCGACAACAACGAATTAGGCCCGACAGTCGGCAATCCGTTGATAACCTCGGAGAAGTGGACAGTCTGCATAATGTCGCGGGACGGAGCCACCGCGCCCGGGGCCGCTCCATTAGCGCCGGCAGTCTTCGACACGGATCCGTCGCATGTCGCGATCACATTGCTCGGCAGCACCTGGCCATATCGAAGCGCCGGGTACAGATTTGCCGACTTCAGGAAGTTCCTTGCCAGAGATGTGGCACGATCCGCAGTACCGACCGGGTTAACCGTCTTGGTCAGGTCAGGGAAGAATTCCAACTGCCCCGTCGACGTATCGCCAATCAGCCGCGGGATTTGCTTTTCGTCGGCAAAGACATAGGCATTGGGATATTTCTCATTGCCTTTTGCAGGTCTCAGCCCAAGCTGACGCCCAATGACCGCGATTCGATCCGTATTCAGGTCTGTGGGCAGCACCTTATAGAAGTGGTACGTCAACGCTGAATTGGGATCCGGTTCCGCCGTAAGCAGACGCGCCGACCCGCCGGGAGCGCCGGTGAAGAGCGTGGCGTAAAGGGTCGTGTATCCCTTAACAATGAACTTGGTGGCGTTCGTCTTAATGAACACCGCATAGGACGATTTGCCGGGAGCAATAATCGAATTGCCGGTGAACGGGAACGAGACCTGATGCGCCGTTGCCGTTCGCTGTCCGGCTACCGGTCCTGTAGACCCGAGAGAATCGCTGCGCCAATCAACATCGGTGCTGACGCCGCCAAAGTCGATCCGGCTGGCGTTGGTCACATAAGATGTCGATGTGCTGTCAGATTCTACACGGAAGTAAAAGTCGAGGGTGCCGGCCTTCGATTCACGGACAACATAGTCCGTAAGCTTACCGGTGCCGACGACACTGCCGCCGCTGGCGACAATCTTATATGGCTGCGTTTTGCTGTAAACGACAACACCCGCCAGTTCAGGTCTTGCAGCAGAAGTGGTTCCGGGTGTCGCGACAGTCCCGCCCACAGAGAGCGGCACGGCCTGCACAGTTGATACGGCGCTTAAACCTGCGATAGTCGCAATAACAGCAGGCAAAATGCGCGGCATTTGATGCGTACCTCGGTTCATGGTTTTTCTCCTTCGAAGCCACAATGTTCTTGAAGCAGGGGGTACGTCATTTGGACAGTCGGGGCCGGCTCTCTACCGTCCGCCCAACATTGGACAAATATCTGCTCCAATTAAACAGAACGCATAAGCTGTGCCAAGTTCCGAAACAAATTAAAAGATTATTATGATGACGACAGGAAACATTCCGGCATTGTGTCAGTGGAAGACAAAGAAACCGCAAGGCGCTCCTAGGTCCCGGCGGTTAAAATGTCCAGCTTCGCTAACGCGGCTACGTGAAGAATGCTTTCGGCATAAGTACATACGTCCCGGCGGTTAAAACCGCGGCTACATTGGGACAACCTTCGGTTGAAAGTCCACCTTCGTGGACTCCTGTCTGTGTCGCTTCGCGACGATTTCAATAAATCATCGCGAAGCGATACCTCAAGGAACCCGCGTAGGCGGGTTTATCACTAACGGTGATCTCACTCTAGCCGCGGTTTCA
>Ga0105237_10000061_pt1 | contig 146107 bp, 100 predicted proteins | sample KBSC24metaG_FD_81520 | JGI IMG/M metagenome (GOLD analysis project Ga0105237, IMG submission 81520) | Corn rhizosphere microbial communities from Kellogg Biological Station, Michigan, USA - KBS C2-4 metaG | ecosystem: Host-associated > Plants > Roots > Rhizosphere > Soil | place: Michigan...
CACCGGTGCGACGAGCGACCCGTTGACCTATAACACGCAGGGCACCCATGTGATCCATTGGAGCTTTGACGATGGGAATGGCAACGTGTCTACGGCCACTCAGAATGTGATCGTTCACGATGATATCGTGCCTGTGGTGACGAACGCTGCCGGATCGTTAGATGCAACCGTTGAATGTAATGACGCATCCGGTCTTGCATCAGCATTAGCATTGGCGCCGGCTGCAACAGACAATTGTACTGCTTCACCTGCAATCCATTTGATCAGTGATGTAACGACACCGAATGGTACTTGTGGAAATGCATATGTACGCGTCCGTACCTGGAATTTCACAGACGACGTCAACAATACCAGTGCGAACTTTGTACAAACCATTACGGTGCGTGATCAAACGGCGCCGACAGTCGTTACCGCCGCAGGTTCATTAGACGCAGCGTTTGAGTGCAGCGACGCGACGGGTCTTGCGACAGCGCTGTCATTAGCCCCCAGTGCAACAGACAACTGTACTGCGACACCTGCTATACACCTGGTAAGTGACGTAACCACGCCGAACCCGGGTTGTCCAAACGCTTATACGCGTGTACGTACCTGGAATTTCACGGATGGTTGCGGCAACACCAGTTCGAATTTTGTGCAGACCATTACGGTGCAGGATCATACTCCGCCGGTGGTGCTGTTAATGCCATCTGACGTGACCGTTAATGCGGATGCCAATTGTCAGGCAACAGGTGTAAACCTTGGTATCCTCTCTGCCGATGACAATTGCAGCAGCAGTGTCTCGATAACAAACGATGCCCCGTCAGTGTATCCGATAGGTACGACCGTTGTGACCTGGACGATAAAAGACGATTGTAATAATACAACCACCCGTCAACAACATGTAACGGTAGTGGATCATGCAGCTCCGGTTATCAGCAATTGCCCGGCCAATATGACCATATTCTCCGGCCTTGGGGCAACCAGTTGTTCTCAGACAGTCACCTGGACGGCGCCCACCGCAACGGATAATTGTGGCAGTGTTGCATCGTTCACTTCCGATCATGCGCCGGGATCTGTCTTCAATGTTGGTACGACTACGGTGACCTATACTGCAACAGATGTGAGTGGCAATACCAGCACTTGCTCCTTTACGGTGACCGTAGTGGACAATACAAACCCTGTTATCAGCAATTGCCCGTCAAATATCGTTACCTGCAATCCGCTGGTAACCTGGACGGCGCCAACTGCTACTGACAACTGCGGCGTGACCAGCTTTACGAATAATGCTCCGACGACCTTCCCGATAGGCACGACTGTCGTGACCTATACGGCGCAGGATGCAGCAGGCAATACGACAACATGCGGCTTCTCCGTGACGGTGAATCCGACTCCTGTTGCAGCGGCTGCAAGCAATAGCCCTGTTTGTGCAGGATCTACGGTTAGCCTGAGCGCGAATGGCGGCACTTCTTATTCCTGGACGGGACCGAACGGGTTTACGTCAACACAACAGAACCCGACTATCGCCCTCGCAACGACTCTGGCAAGCGGAGTATACACGGTAACGGCAACCAATTCTTACGGTTGCACTGCCACAGCTACTGTTAATGTGGTAGTCAATGCGACACCTGTTGCTACAGCATCAGGCAACAGCCCGATCTGCTCGGGAGGTACCCTGAATTTGAGTGCCAGTGGCGGAACGTCGTATTCCTGGACGGGTCCGAACGGCTTTGGCTCATTACAGCCGTCTCCGACGATCACTAATATATCCAATGCAGGCAGCGGCATATATACAGTAACAGTAACGAATGCGGTTGGTTGTACGGCGCAGGCATCTACCAGTGTGACCGTCACTGCGTCGCCCACCGCATTGATCTCAAGCAATAGCCCTGTTTGTGCAGGCGCAACATTAAGCCTCAGCTCCGCAGGCGGTACTTCTTATGCGTGGACGGGTCCGAATGGATTCGCGTCAACGCAGCAGAATCCATCCGTCTTCAATGCGACCGCTGCTGACGGAGGTACTTATACGGTGACAGTGACCAATGGGCCTGGTTGTTCGGCTTCCGCCAGTACCAGCGTGGCTGTTAATACTCTTCCGACAGCTATTGCTGCCAACAATGGTCCAGTTTGTCAGGGGGCCACATTGAGCCTGAGTGCAAGCGGTGGTGCCTCTTATTCCTGGACGGGTCCCAACGGATTCATATCGTCTCAGCAAAATCCTGCCATCTTCAATGTGAGCGCAGCGGCCAGCGGTATATACACGGTAACAGTTACCAACGCTGCCGGTTGCTCCTCTACGGCAACGACCAGCGCGGTGGTCAATTCATCGGTGGTTGCCACTGCAGGAAGTAACAGCCCCGTATGCGCAGGCAGCAACCTGATGCTGAGCGCCAGCGGAGGAACATCTTACTCCTGGACAGGTCCGAATGGATTTACGTCAACGCAGCAGAATCCTGTGATCACGACTGTAACAACAGGGGCCGGAGGTATTTATACGGTCACGGTGTTCAACGGATCCGGTTGTAGCTCTTCGGCTTCTGTCTCGGTGGCGATCAACACTTCACAACCTGCATTGGCTTCCAGCAACAGCCCCATTTGTGCAGGCTCTGTGCTGAACCTGAGTTCCAGTGCAGGAGCGTCCTATTCCTGGACAGGACCGAACGGTTTCTTCTCAGCACAGCAAAATCCTTCGATCGCGAATGCTACGACTTCGGCCGGTGGAAGTTACACGGTGACCATTACCAATTCATTCGGCTGTACTTCAACTGCTACTATCAATGTTACAGTTAATGCAGCGCCGGCTGCAACGGCTTCCAGTAATAGCCCTGTATGCGCAGGAAATAACCTGGCCCTTAACGCGGGTGGAGGAACGTCTTACTCCTGGACAGGACCGAATGGATTCACGTCAACGCAGCAGAATCCGGTGATCACGAATGTCACAACAGGGGCCGGCGGTATTTATACTGTCACTGTGTCCAATGGATCCGGTTGCAGTGCTTCGGCTTCTGTATCGGTAACGATCAATACTTCACAAGCTGCATTGGCTTCCAGCAACAGTCCTGTTTGCGCAGGCTCTGTGTTGAGCCTGAGCTCCAGTGCAGGATCGTCCTATTCCTGGACGGGTCCGAATGGATTCACGTCAACGCAGCAGAATCCGTCAATAAGCGGTGTTTCCGCTGCCGCCGCCGGAACGTATACTGTTACAGTCACTAATGCCTCCGGCTGTCAGGCTAGTGCAACCACGGCTGTCACGGTCGATCCTGGTTCCGTTGGTGGTGCTGTAAGTGGCAGTGCGACAGTATGTTCGGGTACCAACAGCGGTACGATGACCTTGTCCGGTCAGACAGGAACAGTGATCAGATGGGAGTCTTCTACCAATGGAGGAACCACCTGGTCGACCATCAGTAATACGACTACCTCACAGACGTATAGCAACCTGACCATTACCACCCAATATCGGGCTGTAGTGATGAGCGGCTCCTGTGCTTCGGCTAATTCGGCGGTGGCTACCATTACGATGGGCGCCGCATCGGTAGGCGGAACGGTGAGCGGCAGTGCGACAGTATGTTCGGGCACGAACAGCGGTACGCTGACCCTGTCCGGTCAATCTGGCACTATCCTCAGATGGGAATCCTCCACCAATGGCGGTACCACCTGGACGACGATTGCCAATACGACCACGACTCAGACATATAGCAACCTGACGACCACCACTCAATACCGGGCAGTCATCGGCGGATGCTCTACTGTAAACTCAAGTGTGGCTACCATTACTGTCGGTACCGTATCGGTAGGCGGTACGGTGAGCGGCAGTGCGACAGTATGTTCGGGTACCAATAGTGGTACGCTGACCCTGTCCGGTCAATCAGGCACTATCCTCAGATGGGAATTCTCCACCAATGGCGGCACCACCTGGACTACAATTGCCAATACTACCACTACCCAGACGTATAGTAACCTGACGACAACAACCCAATACCGGGTAGTCATCGGCGGATGCTCTACCGTAAACTCAAGTGTGGCCACCATTACTGTAGGTGCAGCATCGGTAGGCGGCACGGTGAGCGGCAGTGCGACAGTATGTTCGGGCACCAACAGCGGTACGCTGACCCTGTCCGGTCAATCAGGCACTATCCTCAGATGGGAATTCTCCACCAATGGCGGTACCACCTGGACTACAATTGCCAATACGACCACTACTCAGACATATACCAACCTGACGACAACCACCCAATACCGGGCAGTCATCGGCGGATGCTCTACCGTAAACTCAAGTGTGGCCACCATTACTGTAAATGTTGTTGCCGTAGGCGGCACCATCACCGGAAGTACGACTGTTTGCACGGGCACGAATAGCGGTACATTAACCTTGTCAGGACAGGCAGGCACTATTCTCAGATGGGAATCCTCCACCAATGGCGGCACCACGTGGACAACGATCGCCAATACGACCACTACTCAGACGTATAGCAACCTGACGGTAACGACCCAATACCGGGCTGTCGTCAGCGGCTGCTCTACCGTAAACTCAAGTGTAGCTACCATTACGGTCAGCCCACTATCGGTAGGTGGCACGGTGAGCGGATCAACATCGTTATGTCCTGGCCCCAACAGCGGTACGCTGACCTTGTCAGGTCAGACTGGAGCGGTGATCAGATGGGAATCTTCCACCAATGGCGGATCCACATGGACAACGATCGCCAATACGACCACTACTCAGACGTATAACAACCTTACAGTGAATACGGCATACAGGGCATTGGTTATGAGCGGCGTTTGTACCTCAGCTTATTCTACGGTGGCGACCATAACAATTGGCGGGACCGCCACAGGCGGGACTGTTAACAGCAGCGCCCTGGTATGTAATGGCAGCAACATCGGCACGCTCACCTTATCGGGTCAGTCCGGCAATGTTATCAAATGGCAGTCGTCTATTAATGGCGGCACCACCTGGACGGATATTGCCAATACGACGACCTCGCAGTCTTACACCAACCTGACCCAGACTACAATGTACAGGGCAGTGGTAGGAAAATGCAGTTCCACGGCCAATTCGAGCCCGGCAACACTCACTATCAAACCGTTGCCTGTTGTATCCATAGCTGCTTCGGATGCGGCCAACGAATTCTGCAATGCTCTTACACTCACGGCGAACTCGTCGATGACCGCCCAGTCATACCTGTGGTCAAACGGAGCGACCCAACAATCGATAGCGCTTACCACGGCGAACCCGGCCGGAAATTACAGTGTGGCGGTGACGGCTACGAACGGTTGTACGGCATCTGCGATGTATAGTTACAATCCTCAGACGGTAGCCAGCAGTTATACCATCCTTGGTCTGACCTCAGTAGCGCTTAATGGGGCCAACATGGTAGCGAGCGGAAGTGTCGGAGCGACAAGCAGTACCGGATCGGTAACCATCGGTGCCAATAACTCTGTAGCATCGCCAGGCGCCTTTGTAAAAGCAGCAAATCTCAATATCAGTGCATCGGCCAATGTGCCTATCCGTATCACTTCGCCGGCGGTAGCGCCTCTGCCAACCATGCAGTACAACACTTCCAGCACAGCGGGTTTGGCGAACATCAGTGTTTCGAATAATACTAACGGGACATTGAGTGGGAATTACAATAACATAACGATCGGCTCGAATTGCAATATAATGCTGACGGGTACTATCTTCGGTCTGATCACGGTGAAATCCAACAGTATCGTCCGGTTCTCTCAATCGACGGTAAATGTCGCCGGCATTACCCTGGTGAAAGGGGGAAGCTCTTCTCCGACCACATTGGCCTTTGCGCAGGGATGCGTTGTAAGATCCAGATCGGATATTAATGTTCCGTCTATGGCTAAAGTGAACCCGGATAATTACAAAGTGATATTCTACCTGGGTAATACTAATTCAACACCCGTTAATTTCAATGTTGGCGCCGGAGGGAATATTGTAGTAAACGCGAACGTGTACAGTCCAAACGGTAATGTGGTAGTAGCCGGAGATGCATCCAATACTACCTTTATGACCGGTAGGTTCATTGCTAACCAGGTGACAAGCACTAGTAATCAAATTACATGGAACCAATTCAATTGCTCGGCACCTGTAGTAGCGGCAGCAAGCTTCAACTCGAACGAAATAACTCCGACGTTGACGGATACGGTAGTTGTAGAATCGAAGCAGGTGCCGCAGATGACGATGACAGCACAGGTGACACCGAATCCGGCTCCGAATTTCTTCACGCTTAGGGTACAGAGCTCCAGTACGGAAGCCGCAGTATTTAAGGTGTATGACATCTCAGGTCGTATAGTATATACGGGCAGGGCTGCCATTGGAGAGCCGGTGCAATTCGGTAGTGAATTCGCCTATGGAATGTATATTCTGGAAGTCCATCAGGGAAACATCGTGAAGGTCCTGAAGGTCATAAAGATAGGATCATGATCATGATAAAAAGATGATTAATGTTTTAGGGAAGGGGTGTTTTCGGAAGAAAAGGGGCCGTCTGGAAATCAGGCGGCCTCTTAAATTTTCTCTATCCAATCACGCGTTGCATTTGTGAGCAAGGGTATCGTATCCAGTTTGCCGGCTTTAAACATATGATTTGCTCCATCTATCTTTACCAGTCTGGCTTTCGGAAGTGATGAACATACCGACTCTATTAAGTCCCATGAAGCCAGTTCATCCCTTGTGCCTTGTAAGAAAAGCATATTCACTTTTACATCCTTTAAATGTGCAGCCCGCTCTATGGCTGGCCTTCCGGCAGGATGCAGCGGGAAGCCATAGAAAACGATCCCCTTTACTTCAGACCGGTGATGGAGTGATAAATATTGTGAAGTCATCCGCCCCCCAAAGGATTTGCCCGAGGCAAAAAGAGGTAGGGATGGGAAGGATTCATGCGCGTTTGTGATAGCTGCAGCGATAGTCTGGTGCGCCACATCCGGGGTATCGGGGCGGCCTTTTTTGTGCTCGGAGAAGGGGAAATTGAATCGCAGGGTCGCAATACCCACCTCTGCAAGAGAGGCGGCAAGCGTTGTCATAAATGAATGGCCCATGCCTGCACCTGCGCCATGCGCCAGCGTCATTATGCATTTGCTTGTTTCGGGAACGATATATTCGGCCGAAACGCTGCCAATGGAAGGGGAAACCTGCAGTGATAATGATTGGGTGTTCATAGTATATTGGTTTATTTACCTGTGCGAATCGCGGGAAATACTTTTTTGATAAAGAAAAGGCCGTCAAAAGTATCGGGCCATATTCCTTTGGCATTTTCATAATCACTCAATGTTGCCTGCTGTTTTTGCTGCAAAGCGGCAGGCGCATGGTGATAGTCCAGAAAAGCATACGCATAACCGGCGGCTGCCAGCGTACCCTCAATGCTGTTGCCTGGCCTTGGTGTCATCGAAATAATGTGGCCATCCACATAATCCATATAGCTGCCTTCGGACCCTGAAAAACCGATGCAATAAGCCCGGGCGCCGAAATACTTATGTATGGTGGTCCCCATTGGAACAAAAGCGTCTGCCTCGTTGGCGGGAGCAGGGCCAGAGCTGGATTCAAGGCGGCTTACATTTTTTGCGATGTGTCCGTTATGAGCCCAGATAATGATCTTTTTACCGGGATATGCTTTTTCCGCCAGCCATATAAGGTTCTTTGCCATCTGCAGATCACGAACACTGACCTCATTACCCTGTACCATTTGCCAGTATCTGGTCGTCTGGGACTCAATACTGCAAACCACCTGGTACCAGAATCCTGCCGACCCTGTAAGAGAGTCAGCTACCTTTTTATCGTCTGAGAGTAGTTGCTTCAGCGTCTTGAGTTTGTCGAAAAACGGCTTTTTTTCTTCTTCTCCCGGCCGGTAATCCCGGGAAGCAAAAGTAGAAAGACTGATCCGTCTGAATAATTTCCAGTTGCTGTCAATCATTTCCGGGGCCTTTTGTCTTAAATAGCGCTCAAAGTCAATGAACAGTTCCGTTTTGGCCTTGACGCCACTGTGCTGGCTTTCGAAGCCCGTCAATATCAAAGGATGCTCCTGTCGTAGATTTGCCTGGATATAACCGAACAAATCCTGCATTTGTACGCTCGTGGCATACATATAAAACAAGCTGCCGATGACCTCATCAGACACCCGCCCTCCTTTTTCAACATTGGCCCATATCCGGGCACAATCATAAAACCCGCTTTCAAAAGCCAGCACATCAAAACCCATCTTTCCATGCAGGAATTTTATTATCCTCGTTTTTGCCTCAAAAGTAGAGCCTTCACCATGCGTTTGCTCCCCCAGTAAAACGATCCGGGCATCGCCAATAGCCGTTTTCAAACCATTCAAGTCGGAAAAGCCGGTATCGGACGGATCAATCGATCTTACCGTTGAAGCATACCCTTTGAGGCTTTTCAATCCTTCCTGCGCCGTGCCTACAGATAGCTGAAAGAAGAAAAACAACAGCAATAAACATATTTTGGATGAGAACCTTTCCATTTTGCCTGGCTTTATAAATGAATACTATTATTCAGTATACGTATTCAGTGTACGCTGCGAGGCAAATGTAATGTTAAACCTTTAAAAAAGTTCTTCCAGCCTCCTGGTCAGGCCTTCTCCACGAAGGTTCTTACCTATGATCCTGCCCGTCGGGTCAATTAAAAAATTCTGAGGAATGGCCCTGATGGAATATTGTCTGGCGGCGGCATTGTCCCAGAATTTAAGATCCGAAACCTGCGTCCAGGGTAACCCATCCTTCTTTATCGCGGCCAGCCAGGCGTCTTTTTTGCCCGGCTGGTCCAGCGAAACACCAAGTACGGTGAAGTTGCGGTCCTTATATTTATTGAAAGCCTTAACCACATTAGGATTCTCTGCCCGGCAGGGGCCGCACCAGGATGCCCAAAAGTCAAGCAACACGTATTTTCCTTTAAAATCCGAAAGCTTCACCGGATGGCCATTCACATCATTCTCTGTAAAGTCAGGCGCCATAGCCCCTATGGCTGTGGCCGGGTCGCCTATTATTAATTTGGAAAATTCCATGCCTTGCTGGCTATTGCGCAGCCGGGGGGAAAGACCTTTGAAAACTGTGATTACTTTGCCTGCGTCCATGTCATCAGCGGCCAATTCCCTCAGCGCTTCCAGGCTGAACCAGGAGTCCGGGTTTTGCATGATCCATACATACTCTAGGGAATCTTTTTCCTTCCATGCTCTTTTGATGATGGCCTGCAAGGCGCTGATATAGGCCGTGTCTTTCTTTTTACCGGCAGGGGCTGTCATATATTCGGCGTCAACGGCATTCATGGCTTTTTCGGGACCAGACAGTACTGCCGCGCTGTATTTTACATATTCCAGGTTGATCTGCGACCCCGTAACGGTTGCATGGTTAATGGAATCATTTCCCTTTATCAGGATATTGCCTTTTTCAAGATACACTATCCTTTTGTCCGCTGCTCTGTCTAAACTGTTCAGACCCTGCCCGGCATGATCTATTACCACCTCTGTTCTCACCGGCTCATCCACCATTGTCTTGAGCAGGAATATCCCATCCTTTAGATCGGCTGAATCGAGCACGCGCTGAGTATTCATTCCATATTCGGAGACCAGGTAGGCTTTGGCGGGCGATGTCAGGGTGCTGATCTTCACCGTTAGATAGCAGTATGTACTTTGCGCCCGGCTCAATAGAGGTGTCAGTGCCAAAGTTATTACTACCAATTTTTTACTTCGAGTCATACTATTATTTTATTGAAATACTATTGTTGATAACCGGGATTTGGTGTCAGATTGGGGTCCTGGATAAGGTCGTTGGTCGGAATAGGGAATAGCTGCATATAATGGTTCCAGGTAGCCTTCTTTTGCGGTGCAAAGGCCGTCATCACAGCGTCTATTGTTCCGGTCCTTTTCAGATCGAAAAACCGGTTCGCGCCTTCCGTGAACAGTTCGATCCTTCTTTCTTTGGCAATGGCGCTGAGCAGACCGGCCTGATCGCCTGCCGTTGTGTTAGGAAGTCCGGCCCTTGTCCTGATCGCATTCAGGTCCGACTGCGCACCGCTGATGTCATTCAGATGAGCGCGCGCTTCCGCCCGGATGAGATAGATCTCTGCCAGTCTCAGTATGATCTCGTTGACACTGTTGACGGCCGGGGAAGAATACTTATTGGGAAAATAATAGGTAAAGGCGGGATTCGTGCCGGATACAGAGACGGGCCTGACCCAGGTGGTGTAACGGTTATCCCCGGCTTCAAACGCACTGACCAGCGCCGTGTCCATAATGCCAAACACGTTATAGTCTAAGGGTGCATTCAGCGAGGGGATGGTTGCCGGCATGCCGGCAATAAAAAAATTATATTCATACGCCGCTGACGAGACATTTGGTGCGAGGCCCCAGATGGTCTCTTTACCATTGGCTGAAAAAACCTTGTCGGTGGACAACAGGGCATAGCTATCGGTATTATTGATGACCGAATCGGCCTGCGTCGCGGCACTGTCCCATTTTTGGGCGTATAAATAGGTCTTTGCCAGCAATGCGGTCGCGGCATACCGATTCGGCCTTACGCGATGAGTAGAGGCTACTCCGTATGCATCTGTATAACCGCTGTTCAGTAATCCCTGCGCCTGCCTCAGATCTGCGATTATCTGCTGATAAACCTGGCTTTGAGGGGTCCGGCTTAACGTGTTATTGGTGGCATAATCGGAGGTTATGGCTAAAGGGACGTCGCCGTAAAGATTGGTCAGGTAAAAGTAAAGCAGCGCCCGGGTAAAATAGCTCTCCCCCAGCCATTGGTTCTTATAATACAGGTTTACCGTGCTATTGCGGATGCCCTCGATGGTAGAATTGACATCGAAGATCTCAGTATAAAGGGATGACCAATGTTTCGTATCGCCGGGTTGTATGGCGTCATTATAAAACGCTATGTTGTGACTACTGCTGGTGCTGAGGTTTTGCAGCTCGTCCACGTAAAGACTTGTGAGATAGGCCAGGTTTGACCCGGCGGACCCGCCGAAGACATCGCCGGAGCTGACCTCTTCAAAATTCCCCGTTACAACTGCGGATATGGAATTATCTGAGATATAGGCATTTTCTGCTGAAATAGTGTTTGCAGGCAAAGGTGTATCGAGATATTTTTTGCAGCCCGTTGTCAGCAGCAGTATCGATGTGATTATAGCGAAGTGTTTGATTATTATTCTCATTTTGTAAAAAGCATTAAAGTGTAAGATTTATTCCTCCCGTAAATACGCGTAAAGGAGGTATGACAGAGGCGCTTAAATTCTCCGGATCCAGCCCGCCAAACTTGGAGATGGTGAGTAGGTTCTGACCCTGGAGATAGATCGTAAGATCCTTCAAATGCATCTTCCGGAGAAGGTCAGGGCTGAAATGGTATCTGAAACTTAGGTTTTGGAGCCGCGCGTAGGATGCATTGGTATACGCTCCCGTGCTCTTCGTGAAGTTACTTAGTCTGTCGACAAAGAGATTTAAGATGCTTACCTTGGGTATGTCGGTGTTATCTCCTGGTTTTTGCCAGCGGCGCAGCCAATCGGTCGTAGCATTGATACCGGTAAAGCCAGGCAGGTACCCCGACTGGGCCAGGGAATTTAAACCCTTCCTGCTGGTGAAGGAAAATGAAAAGTCAAGCGAGAACTGCTTGTAAGTGACGGTGTTTTGGAAACCTCCATAAAATTTTGGCGCGAGGTCTATGAATTCTGTTTTGTCTGCCTGCGTCAAACCGCTGGTGTAGTCTTGCGTAACACCTTTCGCATTGGTATAGCTGAAATAGCCCGTCTCCGGGTTGACTCCGGCGTACTTATACAATAGGATGCCTGTTAACGGCTTGCCTAAGATATAATTGGTATTTTGATTGGCCTGGGTGGGAACCTTCAGCAATTTACTGGTCGGAATGGAGATATTGAACCGGGTAGACCAGGTGAAATCCCTTGTTTTTATATTGGTGGTATTTACCGACATTTCCCATCCGCTGTTGCGGATGACAGCATCGGAATTCAGGGTATAGGAGGGAAAGCCGGTGACGGTCGATACCGGCCGTGCTACCAATTGGTTGGAAGTCACATTGTGGTAGTAATTTCCTTCCACGAATAATCTGTCATGCAAAAAAGCCAGTTCCAGACCGATCTCTTTATCCCTGTTCTTTTCCCATTTGAGGTTGGGATTCGCCAATATATTTGGGGAAAGCCCGGGCGCACCGTCGTAGGTGCCGCCTGTTATACTATACGTGCTCAAGTAGGAATAATCAGTAATGGCATCTCCGCCGATGACGCCTGTACTGGCCCTGAGTTTGCCATAGCTGAGAAAAGATGCGTGATCTTTGATGAATTTTTCTTCACTGAATATCCATGCTGCCGCTACAGAACCGAAATTCCCAAAGCGGTTATCCGGCCCGAACCTGGTCGATCCGTCGCGTCTGCCGTTAAGGTCAATAATGTATTTTTGGTCCCATACATATTTAATGATCCCATAAAATCCCAGGGCCCTGAGCGGCGTTTGACTATAGCTGCTTACAACCGAAGATCCCGCAGCCGGATCACTGAGTAGCGCATCGGATGAAAAACCTATGCCGGATATTTCATTCCAGTACGTCAGTCTGTCGGTGATCTCGCCACCGGCCTTGACGCTCAGCTCACCTTTTTTCCAAAGGGTCCTGTTGTATTCCGCATAGGGTGACACTGTCAGGGTTCGTTGATCAGAATAATGAAATACACTGTGGGTTTGCTGCGCAGCCTGGGTATTGGTGGGGTTCATAGTGGTTGTCGGATAGCCCATCAGTTCCTTGGTCGTCATGTCATTGTAACCTATGATGGCGCGAAGGGTCACACCTTTCACCGGCCGGTACACAAGGGTTCCATTGGCGAGCAAATTGTTGGTCACATTTTTATAGGTGCGGTTAATATTAGCCGCCGAACTTGGACCATTAGGATCGTCCGCTGCTCCTATCCAGTCGACACTGCCGTTGGGCAAAAAAGCTGGTGGAGCGTTGGGTGCATCCAATGCGAGTGATTGAGAAAAATCATAGGGCACCATATCACTCTTTGAGGAAAGAAAGCTGCCGGAGAGATTGAGATTGAATTTATCGTCTGCTGTTGCGGTATTGAGCGAAAATCGCAGGGTGCCATCTCCCATTGATCCCTTATGCCGCTGAATATTGCCGTTATTCCTTAAGCTGCCACTGATCATATAGGTACTATTTTTCGCACCTCCGCTATAAGTGAGGCTGGCATTGGTGGATTGGGCAGAAGCTCCCATATATACTTTGCGCCAGTCATGATACCGGGTCAGGGGCCAGGTGCCATTGATATCCAGGTCCGATGGCGAAACGGTAAGACCGTCATTTTTCAGTGCTTCCTGCCGCATTGCCACGTACTGCTGTGTGTTGAGTAATTTCGGCATTTCCCCTCTTATCGAAACTCCTGTGTAGACATTGGCGGTTAAGGACGAGTTGCCGGGCTTAGCCTTTTTGGTAGTGATAAGTATCACCCCGTATGCGCCTGATGAGCCGTAGATGGCTGTTGCATCCGCATCTTTTAACACATCGATGCTGGCAATATCGTTGGGGTTAATATAATTTAGTCCATTGCCCCCCTGGAGAAAATTTTGTGTTCCGTATGACGCATCGGTAGACAAGGGCAGCGTGCCCCCGGGATATCTCACTCCATCCACTACGATGAGGGGCGGGATCGCACCCGTAGTAAAGTTTGCCGATCCTCTCAACCGGAGGGTGAAGGCGCCGCCTGGCTGGCCGGTGACCTGTTGTATAAATAACCCCGGAACTTTCCCCTGTATGGCTTCGAATACATTGTTCACCGGATTCTTTTCAATCTCCTTCGCGGTGATCGTTGTTATATCTCCGGGATTCAGGCGTTTGGTACTGGTGCCATGCGCAAGGACCTGTACCTGATCCAGATCACTATTGCCTTGCTGCAGACGAATAAAAAGAGCCTTTTTTTGCGCACCCAGATATTGACCGGACACTCTAACCTGCTGGGATGCATACCCCACGTAGGAGATGATCATGACGTCGCCTTCGCTGACATTCAGCGTAAAGACCCCGTCGGCTCCGGAACTGCCCGAGATCTTCGAATTTTTGACGGAAATGGTCGCCCCGGCCAACGGATTGCCGTCTGCATCGAGGATGCGGCCGGTGATGGGAGTGGGGGTAGGTGTCTGGTCCGGAGCGGGCGTCTCCGGACGTTTTTCTGCCGGGGCAACCACCGGGGCAGGTCTACGGGAAAGAGAAATGGTCTTATCCGCGATAAGGTAGGTGAAGGGCTGGTCCTTCATGGTCAGATCCAGGAAATCCACCAGGGGCATGTCGTGTACGGAAAAAGAAACGGGCCGGGCTTCGTCAAGAAGCCCTTTTTTGGAAAAGACCACATAGCCTGTCTGTTTTTTAATGGCGGCAAACACTTGCTTCATATTCAAATTCTTACCCGAAAGGGTAACGGATTGGGTCCAGCCGGTGGCCTGAACATGAAGAAAAGCGGCGGTCATCAATAGAAAAGTCAACTTCATTACTAACAACGTTTTGGTAAAGTTCCGGCGCCTCAACCAGGCCGACCGGGAACAATAAGCAGCGTTTTGCATAACTTTGATGCGTTTTGGGTTGGTTAATTAAGAAAATAAGTCTGTCCTGGACTTTTTTGAAAAACGGGTCAGCCCTCAACAAATCGCCGCTATGGGCCCTAATCCATGGCGGTTTTTTATTGAGTCATGACAAAGTATAACACGGGGATACTAAGGCAAGACAATCAATCGACGTCCCTCTTCGATCCTAAATTTAACTTCGGCTCTGGCAAGCACTTTCAACAGATCTGAAAGTTTTATATTCCTGCTGATCTCTCCTTCAAACTGAATATTGGGAATTCCTTTCTCATAGACCACTTCTACATCATACCAGCGGCCTAGCTGGCGCATCACTTCCTCCAGACTGGCATCTTCAAAATTGAACAATCCATTCTTCCAGGCCATCACCTTATCCATGTCGGCGTTATTGATAACGGATAGTCGCTGCTGACGGAGTTGTGCCTGCTGGCCGGGCCGGAGTATCGCTGCGCCGATCTTGACACTGCCTTCCAGTAAGGTCGTTTTTATTGAATTTTCGTCCGTATAGCTGTTGACGTTGAAATGAGTGCCAAGCACCTCAATAGAAGACCTGCCGTCCACATCTACGACAAAAGGCTGATTTGTATTTTTGGCAACCTCAAAATAGGCTTCGCCCGTGATCTTCACTTCTCTCTCTACTCCTGTGAATGCCGCAGGATAAGTAATAGAAGAAGCGGCATTTAACCAGACCCCGGTGCCATCCGGAAGTGTCAGCTGGAATTGCCCGCCGCGGGGGGTACGCATAGTATTCATCATGACCTCGTCTGTTGCAGCACCTTTGGGATTGTAGGAAATCCGGCCATTGGCCAACTTGACAATTGAAGAATTACCCTGCCGAGCGATAGCTCCATTGGCAGCGCTGTCGAGGGTAATAGTAGTTCCATCGGACAAAATTAAAACAGCTTTGTTGCCCCCGGGGGCCACATCATTTTGTGATGACTTGCTGCTGTTGGCAAGTGATTGGGGCGGATTTCTATACGTGAACCAGAAGTAAGCACCAGAGCCTATGATCAGAAAGACCGCCGCCGCCCATCCCCATTTCCGGAAGGACCGGATACGGCGAACAGGGGTGACGGATCCCGAGTGTATTTTTGTCATTAGACCGTCTACGACCCGCTGTTCCGTCCTGGAGAGGTCTTCGGCAATAGACATCTCCCTGTTGGACAACTGTTGCTGGATAAGACCTGCCAGCTGTTCTGCCGCCTCGTCATTTGCGAGCAGGGCGGCTAGTTCCCCGCGCTGCTCTTCAGTAAGTTGCCCCAGGAGGTACTCATTCAATAAATATTGCAAACGATCATGCATTATCATTAAAGACGCGGGTTTAGAAATTTACTGAGTAGAGAAATAAAAATATTTTTAAATGACTCCCGCCAGTAAAATAATTACCAGCAGGCTGTTGCCGATATGTTCCTGCAAATAGCTTTTTAAAAAGGTGACGGCCTTTACAATATATTGTGCTACAGTGTCTTTGTGCATTCCAAGTTGTTTAGCTATCTCTTCGTGGGTGAGCCCGTCCAGCCGGCTCAGGCGGAATACCTGTTGTCTTTTTTCCGGTAACAGGCTGATGCCGGCGAGTAGCACCTGGTAATGTTGCCGGTGTTCCAATAAATGATCAGGGCGCAGAGAATTTTCTTGCACCTCCTGTTCCTGGAGGAAGGCAGGCCGGCTGAGCTTTTTTCTGACGGCCGATACGATAGTATTACGGGAAATGATAAACAACCAATTCTCAAAATTGTCAATCTTGCCGAGCTGGTCCCTGGAGTTCCACACTTTCAGAAAAACATCCTGGGTCAGCTCTTCTGCCTCTTCTGCAGACCTCATCCAGGAAAGCGCGTGCGCATAGATGTTCTTCCAGTACAGGCGAACAAGGCTGGCTAAGGCTTTTTCATCCCCTTCGGCTATCTGTAGCAGAAGGGTAGGAGCGTTATGTGAGTTCTCTACATGCAATACACAGCTAAAATAGTGGAAACCTGCGGCATCAATGCGGATTATGTCCAATGAATTTATCTGCCCACTGGAGAAAATATTTGACGTTGGGTGCGTCCGTGTGCCCGCCATCGTGCTGGCGCCAGGCAAGCTGTCCTTCGAGTAAACCGCTGTTCACCGCGGGCATTTTTTCGGTGTGATAGTCGTTTGACAGGCCCAGGTCTTTTGCACCAAGCAGTTTGAAAACAGGTCCGGCTGCAATCGTCGCCATAAAGCTTCCCTGCTGATCCAGCCATTTAGCATCACCTTGTTCGGGAACGCCATAGCTGATAAACGTCAGACGCGGGGCGCATAGGGCGATCAATTCGTGTGCATCCACCGGCAGATCCGCGGCGGTCTTTTTGCCAAAGCCAGCCTCCGACGCGCCGTATTTCAGAAAATTGCCTGCCATCCAATAATATCCTCCGCCGGTGAGGTTTTCGACGGCCTCGCCAAAATTACGCCGGTGCAGTTTGGCCCCGCCTTCACCCGAAGAGCCGATGAGTCCCATGGCAAACCGCGGCTCGAAGGCCAGCGTTACCAGTGCGGCCTTGCCATACCGGGAGACGCCTTCTATCCCCACGTGTTTCGTGTCGGCCATCGGCTCGCTGGCTTCGAGATAGTCCAGGGCACGCGCAGCCCCCCAGGCCCATGCACGCAGGGCGCCCCAGTCATCCGGTGATCGCGGCTGCCCCTTATTGACCAGTCCGATAATTCCACTCGTCAGCCCGGCGCCATTGTCCGCCTGTATGCTACCGGGTTCGATGAGCAGGTATCCCCAGCCATCGGCTATCAGTTGCTGTGTCGTGGGCGGGTCGCCGGCGCTACGTGGTGGAGCTGTGCTCGCGCCTTGTGGCTGTGCCGGCGCCGGCAGAACGCTGCGGCCAAACATCATGAGTATCGGTACCGGCGTTTTGGCATTTGCGGGCAGGACGAGGGTCATCCTGATATTTACGTCAATCAGCGGATAGGCCGAATTGTCGACATGGCCGATCAATTGTTTGGCGATCACCGGCCTAAACCCTAGAAATTCGCGGTCCGTCACCTTGACCGTCCAGCTGACCTTCGGCACTTTTGCGGGCACCCTTCCATAAATCTCGCGTTCAAAGTCCTCTACGATCTCCGGGCGGCGCTGATCCCACCACATGGCCGGGGTCGTTATGGCCTTGCCATTTTTCCCTATCAGCACATCCGGCAGATCGGGATAGGGGTTGGCCAGGGACTCATCATAATTCGCATGATTGGGCGCCTTTTCATCGCCGCTGAACCCGGGCCGTAAGGTCTTGATGCCCAGTTGTTTCATCATGTTGTCATGATCCTGTTCGGCGGTAAAGGTTACCGGTGATGGATAGGAGACTGTAGCAGCGGAGGGTTGTTGGGCTGCCAGTTGGGTGACAGCAGCTATGGATAGGACAAACAGCGTTCTACTTTTCATGATCGGTTTAATAAATGGTTATTTTCGGAAATATGAGCCTTCGGGAAAAAAATGTAATCGGTTACAAAATGTACGAATAATATCCGAGATTTGAGTATGATACGTCAAGTCTATTCGATTGCTTTGTTCTCAATCTTCCTATCGGTAGTTTATTTTCCGTCTTTTGCCGATGTCAGGCTCCCGCAGCTGGTCAGCAGTGGCATGGTGTTACAACGGGATATCCAATTAAAATTATGGGGCTGGGCATCGCCGGGTGAAAAGATATCTATTGCTTTTAATGGGAAAAAAGGTAGAGCAGTTACCGGCGCGGATGGCAGATGGCTGATCGTGCTGCCGGAAATGAAGACGGGCGGCCCGTATACCATGACCATTAAAGGACATAATGAGATCCTTTTAACCGATATTCTTATAGGTGACGTCTGGTTTTGTTCGGGGCAGTCGAACATGGTGTTGCCGATGGAAAGGCTGAAAGAGAAATATCCTGATGAAGTGGCTCATGATAGTTTCCCCGAAATTAGAAACTTCTTTGTATCTACCAGGGCCGACGTGACTAAAATATATGATGACCTGCCTCCGGGTAAATGGATTCCGGCTGTGGGCGCGGGCATATTGGGTTTTGGCGGGACGACGTATTTTTTTGCCAAACAGCTCTATCAGAAATACCGGGTCCCTATCGGTATCATCAACTCAAGCGTGGGAGGCACGCCCATCGAGGCATGGATCAGCGCAGAAGGGTTTACTGATTTTCCGGCCCGGCTGGAGGAGATAAAAAATTTCAGGGACACGGCCTACATGAATAAGATGACAAGACGCCCTTCTGCCGGGGCATCGGCTGGTGGCAGAACTGGTGGCGCTGATCCAGGCTATGTGCGGCCCGAACCTGACAAAGGGATAAGTGGTCCTGTAAAATGGACCGATCCAGCCTATGAACCTGTTAACTGGCATAAATTCTGGTTGCCGGGCTATTGGGCAGACCAGGGTGCAAAAGGTCTGAATGGTATAATCTATTTTAGAAAAGAGGTCGATGTGCCGGCTTCGATGACCGGTGTGCCTGCCAAGCTTTTTGTAGGGCGCATCGTGGATGCGGATTCGACCTTTGTGAACGGCCAGTTTGTTGGTAACATCACCTATCAGTATCCGCCCCGCAGGTATGATGTGCCGGCAGGGCTGTTAAAACCCGGTAAGAATATTATTGTCGTCAAGGTGATCAGCACTTTTGGCAAAGGCGGTTTTGTACCGGATAAAAATTACTCCTTAAATGCTAACGGCCAGCGTATTGATCTGCGTGGCGACTGGACATACCAGGTAGGTCAGGTGCAGGATCGTGGCAACTTTGCATCGGACAATGCTCCGCGTGGTATCAATGCTCAGAATTCTCCAACAGGCTTATATAATACGATGGCTGCACCTGCCATTAATTACAGGATAAAAGGATTTTTATGGTACCAGGGTGAAGCCAATAGCGGCCGGCCTAAAGAATATGCCAGGTTGTTACCCTCGTTGATAGCCGACTGGAGAAATAAATGGGGTGGAGGCGATATCCCCTTCCTGTATGCTCAATTGCCCAATTTTATGGATGTTGATTACTCTCCTTCTGAAAGTGATTGGGCGCAACTTAGACAAAGCCAGCTGGAAACATTGTCAGTGCCGAATACCGGTATGGCTGTGGCGATCGATGCAGGAGAGTGGAATGATATTCACCCGCTGGATAAAAAAGATGTGGGTGACCGGTTGGCATTTTGGGCGCGGCATCTTGCCTATGGCGATAACGACCTGGTATACTCTGGCCCCATCTACCAGTCCTGTACATTGGATGGGAATAAAGTTATACTATCATTTGGCAGCGTAGGCAGCGGGCTAATGGCCAAGGGAGGCGGCGACTTGTATTATTTCTCGATAGCCGGGGAAGATAAAAGATACGTATGGGCAAAAGCAAAAATAGAGGGAGATAAGGTAATAGTCTGGAATGATGCGGTGCCGAACCCGGTATCGGTGCGTTATGGCTGGGCTGATAACCCGGAAGGAGCGAATCTTTATAATAAAGAAGGATTACCGGCCTCGCCGTTTGAAGCGAAGGTGCCGTAATTTTCATTTTCCCCCGGACGGCGGACTGATCAGTGCTTTCGGGTTGGTATGGGTAAAGTACCACGCAGCCGAAAAGCCGAAAAATGTCACATTGCTTGCGGCAGTTCGCCCGCTGTAAAAATACTGGCCGAAATATATATTGAGGTGCAGTTTGTCACTGGCGGCATATTCGATACCTGAAGTTAATTCGGTCATCAAAGATTCCTGGGCATTGAAAACATACCCTATCCCCGCCGTGAAGGTGTTGGTAAATTTTCCTTGCTGAAAGATATTCAGGTTTGGCCGGATCTCTAAATAATTGGAGGTGTCTTTGCCATGCATATTCCCCAGTGTTGTTTTGCCATAATCCAATCCCAGACTAAAAACATCCCATTGCCGGCCAATTTCAAAAGCAAAATTGGCTTTTTCTGCAAATGTCCCGACGTCATTCGTAAGGCTAGGCGCTAAAGAAATATAGGTTTGTGCATGGCTGCAGGTGGAGATCAGGCATAAAAGGATCGGTAATATTTTTCTCATAATCACCAATATATAAAAAAACCTCCGGAATGGAGGTTTTGTATTTTAGGTGAGGGGTGACGGTTATCTTCCGTTGGACCGTAGGACGGTGATATCTTTCTTGTCCTCGTCCTCATATGTCTTTTTGACGATATAATGCCAGTTCCGCTCTGCTACATCCACAGAAAAGATGTCACCCAATTTGTGCTTAGAGACAGCGTCCTGGAATTCTTTGGGCATCATCTCCTCGCCGAAAAACCAGCCGGTATCGCCATGGGTGGTGTTGCCATCCATGGTGTATTGATCGGAGAGCTGCTCGAATGGTGCGCCCCCGGAAGCCTTTTGTACGATGATCTTTCTGAGACTGTCGATCTGTGTCTGGGATAATGATCCCCCATCCAGGAATATATAACTTGCCCGGTATTTAATGGTTTCCGTTGCCTCGATGACCTTATAGGTGACATATCCGACGGAAAAAACATCACCTTTTTTCTGACGCAACAACCGCTTGTCGATGAGGGTGGAATCTTTTCCATTATTGAGGTGGAGCAGGGCCGGTTTGAGCGCCGCATTAGCGTCGATGTATTGCTGCGCCTGCTGGACCGTGTTGATCTTTTGAAATTGTTCGTTGACCGTTAATTGCGCAAAAGTTGACGTGGAAAGGAGTAGCAAAAAGCTAACGAGACTATTTTTCATAATTTGCAGATTATGCAGGTATGAAGATACTATTTTTGCCCTGTATAAGATACGTTAAAGAAATGCTAATGCGGACTGACATATGGATCATCAGCAACAAATAAATACAGAACTCCACCGGATAGATCTTCTGCTCAGAGATATCTCTTTTGCATTTTTAATGGCCAGGCACCAGGACGCGGCTTATTACCAGGGCCAGGGACAGATTCCCCCACTGTTTCTGCAGCCCGATGAAGAAGACGCCACTATCCAAAAAAGCAGCCGGGAAGAAAAGATCGCTATGAACCTGGCTCAATTTTATGCTGTTGAATGCGCGATAGGGTTTCTACTGGAAACAAAAGGCGGCACTCCCATATCCTGGCTGGAAAAGATCGTCAATAAGACCCTGGATCCGGACGAACAGTTGGTGTTGAACCGTTTTGCGAATGCTACCTGGAAGGCTGGTCAACCATTCCGGGGGCTTGAACGGGTTACCCGGCCTGTTTTTAGCGTGGCCAATTTCTTACCGGCTATCGAAATACGAAAGGACGAAGACCTGGTCCTGGCTGCGGCGGCTACATTGCTCGGGGCTTTGAAAGAAGGAAGCGGCGGGACCAGGGAGGAGCAATTGGAGAAGATGGGTCAGCTGGAAAAAGATACGAATTTTGCCCTCGAAATGTCCGGCTATACAGACAGGGGCGACACGAGCACGATCTCAAAACGTGTCAAAGAGGAAAAGATCGCCATCAATATCGCCGGCTTTTATGCCCTTGAATGCGGGCTCAGCTGGCTGGCCCAGACTGATCATCTGTTGCCTTCTCAGACAATGGCCCATATCATTGCCGACAGTCTTCCCGCTGAACAGAAACTATTGTTTGCAAGACTCGCGAACGCTACCTGGAAGGCAGGACAACCTTTCCGCGCGCTGGACAGGATCCGCCGGGATAATTTTGTGCCGGCCGTATTCCTGAGTCCCGAAGAAGTTGAAAAAGATCATGTCCAGATAAAGGCCGCGGCGATCCTGCTGTTGGAGTCGATCCAATGATAATTTTTCGTTTGCCGCCAATTTGTAAATTTGTCCAATGCCATCCAAAAAGTACGCTATAAAAACCGCCGTGGGGGTCGCTGCGGAGAAAACATCTGCGAAGATATCAGCCCCTGCCAAGACCTTAACACCCGTCAAGGTTGCCGTTCCCGCGGCGGTCCCTCCGCAACGAAAGCGTTTTACCGGTCGCTTGCTGGTTCGTCTAAATCCCGGGGTGAATCTGACAACCCTCGAACGCAAGATGAAAACCCGGTCGCTCAATTTCATAAATAGCCGCGATCTCTCCACGGGTAAGACGGAAGGCGGCCTGATAAAAGCATTGGAGAAGGTGGACGGGATCCTATTCGAAAAATTAAGGATCGCGCTGGTCAACCCGGATAGTGCCGCTGGGGTCAAACGGATGTTGTCTTTGCGCAATAGTCCCTTTTTATCAAGCGAGCCCGAGCGTTATCTCTACCAGCAACAGGCGGGCGCCAGACGTTCTTCCGCCTACCGGAATACGGCCTCGACCACCTGGGGCATACAGGCGACCAATGTATCGAAAAGCAAGTTTACCGGAAAGGATGTCAAAATTGCCGTTCTGGACACGGGGTTTGACTTCACCCATCCCGACTTCACAGGCAGGGTGATCCATCGCAAGTCTTTTGTAGGAAGACAGGCAAAGGACAGGGAAGGCCATGGAACGCACTGCGCAGGGATTGCGGCGGGCAGCAGAAAAGGTAAGGCCGGTGTCCGTTATGGGGTAGCGCCGGGTTCGCGGTTATATGTCGGGAAAATATTGGACGATGCCGGCGAGGGGTCGGATGGCCTGGCGCTGGCTGGTATCGAGTGGGCACTGGAGAAAGGATGTCAGGTCATCAACATGTCATTTGGCGCACCGGTACAACGGGGCGAGGGGTATTCAGCCATCTTTGAAGAAGTGGCGCAAACGGCGATGGCTAATCATTGTTTGCTGATTGCAGCCACTGGTAATGAAAGCGATCGCGCAGAAGGACTTATCGCTCCGATAAACCATCCGGCCAACTGCCCTTCGATAATGGCGGTGGGCGCGCTGACGGAGTCGTTGAAGATAGCCAATTATTCATGTGGCCGCACTGCTGCGGTCAAAAGCAAGCCTGGCTCCAGGCGCGGCAACCCTCCATCCGGCGAGGTAAACATAGCCGCTCCGGGCGACAATATCCTCAGCGCCTGGATTGGGGGCGAACACGAAACCGAATCAGGAACTTCCATGGCGACCCCTTTCGTGGCAGGCATCGCCGCCCTGTTATGGGAACAATATCCGGATGCCAGCGCCAGGGAGATATGGGATAAACTGATCGGACGGGCACAACCTATCGGCCTGGCTGCTTCGGAGGCAGGCGCAGGGCTGGTGTGTGCGGGATGATCATCCGCGGGCCGGCCCGCCGGTATATGCGAGATGACTGTCCGTGGCCCGCCGGTGTATGCCCCTTGAGGGAATAATCGTACCTTTAGACCACCAACAGCGGAGATATGGATTTCATAGCCAAAGTCGAGGATAGCCAAAAATCTAATATTCAGGAGATTGCACAATCCCTGGAAAAGATGGGCATCCAAATAAAACGAATCATGCGTATCACGGGGACCATCTCCGGGTCCAGCCGCTCTTTGCCTTTAGCACAGATAAAGATCAAAGGCATCAAATCCGTCGAACAGAATCGTCGTCTAAAAGCCCATTGATCTTAAAAGATATACCGCAATCCAAACTGCATCTGCCAGCGACTGGGTAGTTCGGGGCTGCTGATAAATGTGTTTTTAACCACCGGATCGAAGGTATACAGCGGAGTAGTACCAGTGTTGACTACACGCAGCGGTTGATAATAGCTGGCCGTTGATGCATATTTGCGGACTCCCCAATTGCTGTTTATCAGATTGCCCAGGTTGACGACATCAAAGCTCAGCTGTATCGTTTGATAGCTGTTCTTACCGGTCTTGATCTTCAGGTCCTGCAAAATGCGCATGTCTACCTGGCTGAACCAGGGTGTTTGCCCGCCATTCTTTTCGGTATATTGTCCGCGATGGCTGCTGAGATATTTGTCCTGGGCGATGAATGCTTTGAATGCAGCCCGCTGGGTCGCAGGAGCCAGGAGAACCCCATTGGCGTCTTTGGCGGTGGCATCAAAAGCCATGGTATTGAGCTCTGCATCTGTAGGAACGTATAACAGGTCGTTTAGCAAAGACCCATCGTTGTTGATATCCCCGTTGTAGGTGTAAGAGAACCGGTTCCCGGATGTCCAGGAGCCAAAGAAAGAAATGGTGGTTCCCCATATCTTATCCTTTCCATAGCTGAATCGTTTGGTGCCTGCTACCAGGAAACGATGCGTATTGCCATACAGGGAGTTGGACAGCACGGCTTTGTTAGCATTGCCGACTACCTGGTTGCGCTCGAAGGCATCGCTGGAAATTTCGGCAGATACGGAACTGGCTTCTTTTGATACCAGGTAGTTATAGCCGAACATAGCAAAGAAGCCTCTAGGGAAGCTATGCTGGGCCTGCAGGCTGGCGTTGAACTGGTGCCCAAGATTGGTATTGGTGAAAACATAAGCGGTAGTTCCCAGGTCGGCCGGAAGATAAACACTCCGGGTGTCTCCCGTACCCGAATTAAGCGTTCCGGTAGGAGTACCCAGTCTATAATTGCGAACCATCATCGCATGGACGTCTTTGGTGTAGGCGAGATCGATGGTAAACAGCGTACCCCAGCCGGCCTTGATGTCGGTGCCGAGATTGCTTCTCCAGACCTGTGGCCATTTGAAGTCACGCGCCGTCACGCAATAAAAACTCGAATAGGGATTTCCGATCTGGTTGCCCACCCAGACAAAGGGGAAGCGCCCGGTGAACAATCCCGATCCGCCCCGGATGATGAGTGTCTTATCTCCCATCACGTCGTAATTGAATCCAACGCGGGGGGAGAACAGCGGCGTCTTTTTGGGAAACCGGGTATTGTCCAGGTCTTTGCCGACCCCATTGGTGACAGGATTCCCGTCCGCGTCGAATAATTTCAGGGGGTCGTTGTTGGCAAGCGTAGGGCTGCCTGTGGTATAGGAGCCTGCGAAAGTTCCGTTGGGATTCAGCTTCGGATCCTTAAAGCTGGAATTATAATATTGAGGAATGTCTACTCTTAGTCCATACGTAAGCCGGAACTGTTTGGAGATCTGCCATTCGTCCTGGATATAGGTTCCTATTTGTCCTACGGTGAGATAATACCAGGTGAACTGTCCGGATGCCGCATGATTCTTGGCATAATTCACATCTACATCCAGCGGGTAGCCGGTGCCAGGCCCGAAGTTGAATACATAACCACCGCTGACGGGCACGCTGTCCTTAAACGTCTGAATATCGCCGTCATAGAATATCGCCGGTCCATAACCTGTCAGGTTGAAGGAATTGCCGAACTTGAAGGATTCGAACGATGCCCCGATGGTAAGCGTATGTTTGTTCAGGAAGACATTGAAATTGTCGGTCGCCTGGAAGGCATCCTGGTTCAGGATATTGTTGATAGAAAAGGGTTCGTGACCAGCTACAATATAACGGAGCCCATTCTTGTCAATATTGACGACGGGAAAGGGGGTGGAGAAGGGTTCCCGGTGATCGCGGAAGCTGGTATAGACCAAACGAAGTTTGTTGGCGTATTTACTGTTGAAATTGGATTTTAATTCGAGGTTGAATGAGTTGAGCTTATTCACGATCTTATAACCGGAATTCCGGAACTGAAGGGTGTAATAGTCGGGCCCGCGGCGGCCGATAGCGCTGGGGTGCGCTGGTTTGTCCAAACTTGCATCCAGGCCATTATAGATAAAGGTGAGCTTATGCACCTGGTTGATATTCCAATCCAGTTTGGCCAGCCACTTGTAGTTCTTCTGATTAAAAGTGAAATTCTGGTAAGGTCCGGTCTCGTAACCAAACTTTTGTTTCAGAATATTGCTGACAGCGATAAGGTCGGATTCCAATACCCGTGATGTGTTGGAATTTCCGGCGTTGGACGCGTTTTGCGCGACATAACTGGTAGCTTCGTCTTTGCGCTGTTCGGTCTCAAAATTGACGAAATAAAAAAGCTTGTTCTTTACAAGAGGCCCACCAAGAGAGAATCCTGTTTGCAGATGATTCAGCGAAGGGACGACCAGCTTGTTGTGAGAGACGCTTTTGCCGGTGAGCGCGTCATTGCGATAAAATCCGAAAACTGTGCCATAGAAGTGGTTGGTGCCGGATTTGGTCACCGTGTTGACACCAGCGCCCGTGAAGCCTGCCTGGGTCACATCGTAGGGCGCAATGTTCACCTGTATCTGGTCGATCGCGTCCAGCGAGATAGGTTGTGCGTTGGTCTGGCCGCCGGGGGTAGGGGCGTCCAGTCCGAAGGGATTATTAAAGACGGCTCCGTCCAGGGAAAAGTTATTGTATTGCCCATTCCTGCCTGCGAAAGACAGCCCATTATAGGTAGGAGAGGCCGAAGGGGTCAGCCGCAGATAGTCGTCGGCAGAACGGGCGATGGTCGGGAGATCCCGGATCAGCCTGTTGCTGATATTGGTCGAAGCACCGGTCTTTTTATTGTCGAAACCCCTCGCATTAGCTGTGACCGTCACGCCGGTGAGTTCGGTCGCCTTGTCGGCAAGGGTTATATCTACGTTGTTGGGCCCCAACTCCAGAATGACATTCTCGGGGCCTGAACTCTCTAAATTAACAAACGAGGCCTTTACCGTGTATGGCCCGCCAACGCGAAGATTGGGGACAACGAAATGCCCGTCGGCCCTTGCTGCCACGACCTGTCTTATCCCTGCATCCGGGAAGCTGACCGTAACGCTGGCTCCGCCAAGTGCTTCGCCTTTGGAGTTCCTGATAAAACCGCTAAGGGTGGCGGTGGTGACCTGGCTATACGATTGTGTAAAAGAGAAGATCAGCAGGATGCTCAATAGGGCACGACCTGTGCAGATGGCGGTGTTTCTCATTGAAGATAAGTTTTGGTTAATGATTTATATCCCTAGCTTATCTCAATTTATTAAAAAAAATCCATACTAATTCCCCAACGAGCCTATTTTGTTATATACCTCTTTAAAACAATTCCAGGGTGTAGGTTCTCCGGCGGGTGTTTTTTGCCCGAGTCCATAGTAACCATTAAGGAAAGCCTGGGTCGGCATCCAGGTGGTTGCAACGATGCCGAGGAAGCGGGGTTTCATTTCGGGGGCGGATCCGTTCCTGAACCGGACCATGTCCTCCACCTGCACTACTCCGAATGCCGGGACCCGCCAGGGGCAGGTTACCACCTGGAAACCCTTCATGGCAAAATAGACGGCCGTCTTATCTGCGCGTTCGTAATGCCAATCGCAGATCACTACATCTTTAGGGATCATATCGATGGCCCGGTAGGAATTGTTATAACTGGCCTCCCACTTGCCGATGCCGGTGGTTTTGCCGTCAATGAGACGGTCGCCCCATATCCAGAGCTCACGTCCTTTTTGTGCCAGGTGATCGTGAATGGTCCGTACTTCATTAGCGAATAGCACCGACTGATCCTGACCGCCGCAGCGGGGACATTTGCTTTCGCCCAGGTAAAAAACTTCGTCCATGCCACCGTGAAAGGCGGTGCATTCAAAAGCATCGCATAGTTCATCGATGACGGCAAAAAGTATCTCATGCACTTTGGGATGAAGGGGGCAGTAACTGCGGCAGTATAGATTATCCGCATTGGGCCAGACATATTTCTCGGGATCCTTTACCCAGGGCGTTTCGTCAAAGTCCGGATACGCCTGTAACAGTTTACCCGGGTGGTTTTCCCAACCCTGGTGACCCAGCAGATTTATCTGGGGAATGATCCGGATGTGGTGCTGGGCGCAAGTCCTGACGATCTTTTTCACCTCAGCATTGGACAGGGCAAAACTATCGGCAAGTTCGGGATGTGATCTGAACTGATAACGATAATCTACCTCCAGGATCAAGGTGTTGACCTTACGCGGAGCCAGGTCTTCGTTGATGAAATGCAGGAAAGAGTCGAGACCGGCAGGGCGGGGGAGGTCGATACAGAAACCGCGTACCGGTAAAATAGTGTCTAGTTTTTGCTGGGCGCTGACGGCTGTAGCGGCGGCAAAAAGAAGTAACGGGAGGATGAGGGACCTCATGAGTGTAGTTTTGTCGCAAATTACCTCTTATTTGTCTCAACCGGGTATTTTTACGGCTTGAAATACGGTCTACTTTTGAGGCATTAAATACATCCCAATGAGACAGCATTTATTTCTTTTACTTCTTTTTATCTATAGCTTTAACAGCGCAAATTCTCAACACATGAACAAATCTTTTGACAGCGGCTATGCGCCATTGGGCGCGCTTAAAATGTATTATGAGATACACGGGAAGGGTGGTGTGCCCCTGGTGCTGCTCCATGGCGGCGGTTCGACCATTCAAACGACGTTTGGCCAGACCCTCGGTAAATTCGCAGAAGACCGGCAGGTGATCGCCGTGGAATTACAGGCGCATGGACATACGGCAGATATTGGACGGCCGACTTCTTTTGAACAGGATGCGGATGACGTGGCCGGGCTTCTGAAATATTTGAAGATAGCGAAGGCTGACATCTTTGGATTCAGCAATGGGGGCCACACTGCGATGCAGATCGGGATACGGCACCCCGATGTCGTGAACAGGCTGGTCATAGTCTCGGCCTTTTACCAACGGGAAGGGGCAATCGCTGGCTTTTTTGAGGGCTTCCCCAGCGCGACGATCGAGGTGATGCCCAAGCCCTATCATACGGCCTTTCTGCAGATAGATCCGAATAAAGATCATCTTCAGACCATGTTCGAGAGAGACAAGACAAGGATGGAGCATTTCACGGACTTTCCGGATGCGGCTCTGCGTGGTATCGCCGCAAAAACATTGATCGTATGTGGAGACCATGATGTTATCACTCCCGAACACGCCGTAAAAATGTCCCGTATGATACCCGGCGCGGAACTGTTGATCCTGCCGGGCAATCATGGCTCTTTTCTGGGTGAGATATTAACTGCTGTACCGGGTAGTAAGATGCCCGAACTGACCGTTGGAATGGTGAAGGAATTCCTGGACAAAAAGTAGGAGGGCTTATATTTGCCAAAACAATCTGACATGCCTATTCTATGCGCCCTTCCTGCCGACATCCCGGCTCTGACCCGTCTGGTAAACAGCGCCTATCGGGGTGATGGCGGCTGGACCAATGAATCTCATATAATGGAAGGCCCCAGGACGAATGAGGCCGGTATCGCCGAACTGATGGCGGACCGTAAGTCGATGATCCTGGAATATACCGGTGAGGACAATGTCCTCACCGGATGTGTTTATTTGCAAAAACAGGGGGATAAACTGTATCTGGGTCTCCTGAGCGTGGATCCGGCCAGCCAGGGGAGGGGAGTGGGCAAGGATCTGCTGGGGGCAGCCGTAGCTTATGCCAGAGAGAATGCCTGCACTGCCATTCGTATAACGGTGATATCTGTCCGTCATGAATTGATCGCCTGGTACGAGAGGCATGGCTATCAGCGTACCGGAGAAACGGAGTCCTTTCATGCCGGCGAAAAATTCGGTATTCGAAAACAACCATTGGAACTGGTCGTGCTGGAAAGAGCGGTGTGAGCGCTGGCGCCTAGTGCTTGTTTGCGGCGATATATTCCTGCATCGTGATCTTACCGCTGATGAGTTGGATGTAGAGCAATTCACGGTGGGTCTGTGCGACTTTCATGGATTCTACTAATTCCCTGTCAAAAAATAATTGATTAATAAGCTGTTTCATTGTCGTATGTTTTAACGACATAAAGGTACGACGGCTCAGACGCGTTACATAGACACATTACAACGGGTTTTATCACCGCAAACAAAGCGACAGCTCGCGAAAGCCCTTGTTAATAAGGGGGTTAGCGGGCCGTCGGGCATGAAGGCCAAGCCGCGGGCGCTGGAGCAGCGGGACCGCGGGAAAATGTAACCGTATTGAGGTATTGTTTTATAACTAATTGATATACATTGCACAAAATAAGCTTTGAAATACCGGTTACATTCCGGCAACGGGCCAGTACTAAGTAATGCGTCAGCTAACGCCGGCGCCAATTTGAAATGCTAAAAAGTTATAGTATTTTGTAAGCGATAACTCTTATTCACCATCCATGAAAAAGCATTCCTTCGTAGGATCAATCCTCGTACTCTTGTTCTGTGCCTGTAGCAAAATTGTCCCTGAAGCGCTGCCTCAGACACAACAGCAACAGACTGCTGCCACGCTCCATGACTCCACGCGGCAAACTTCTCCGTCGGATACGACGCATCGGGTGGATACGACACATGCAATTGACACGACGCATACAGTACCTTTCCCGGTGACCTCTTCAACGACAGCTCCGCCTCCCGGCTGCCCTCTCTCTCCTATATACGGAGATACCATCATTTATCCGCAGCCAACGAGTGGTGCAGATTATATCGTCAATCCTGTGAACAACCCGGGGCCAGGGAAGTATTTCGCCTGGCCGCAGGGGATGGTCATTGACCAGAATACGGGAGCTATCAATCTGACAAAATCCGAGACAGGGTTAAAATATGCCATCGGGTACGTCAGGGATGGTTCTACCGACACCTGTTTGAGCACTCTTGTTATTGGCGGCGCCGCCTATATAGATAGCGTATATGTACTGAGCAGTGGAGCGACGACGGCCCTTCCATATTTCGACGCTAATCCTTATCTGCCGAGCATATGCGCAAATAATGCCTGTACGTTTGACGTGACGGGATCGGCCGCTTCGCAAAAAGTCGTTATGAATACGGCTACCGGTGTGATCGATCTGCAAAAGACCCTTAACGGATCGCTGCTGGGTCTTGGCGGTGTTTTTGGTCTTATACCTGTAAACGGTCAGGTCGTTACGACCAATATCTATTACAAATTGAAGGATGCCAGTAATAGTGCCTTACAGCATATCAGCGTACAGTTTGTCTATTACGACAGGAAATCGAATATGACCCCCGGATTGCTGACGGGGATCCTGACCAAGCTGGATAATCTGTTTTCCGGCAATATGATCAGTACGTATTCCAATCCCCGACCGCCTTTAATAGTTATTACCCGGTACTACTAAATATATTGAGATCAGCCAGGGCGATAAAGCCTTATCTTTAGGGCCAAAAGCCGCGTATTATGATGTATAGGAGAGCCTTCCTCTCTATTCTTGCTCTGCTGCTCTATGCGTCTCCACAATTCGGTTCTCCCAACCCTTCTGTCGACAGGGTCCTTTCCCTTTATCATAATGCGGATCATTTTTTTCGCCTTACCAATAACACGCCCGCTACCGATAGTGCGGGCGTGGCGGGTTTTGAGGGCGTCATCCGGGCCCTGTCCACGCTGCCGGATTTTAAAGAAAAGGATACAGTACTGGCCTTCTCCTGGCTAAAGAAAGGCATCCTGCTGGATGGCGGCTCTCACTATTCCCAGGCGATAGCCGCTTACCGGAAGATGCTTGATGTACACCACGCCGATGACTCGCTGAGTTTCGCAGCAAAGGTCTATGCCGGGGGCGCCTATTATAATCTGAATAATTTTGATTCGGCCGACTATTTTCTGCAAAAAGCGGAATTGATGCCCCGGGGCGATCGCGGCTGGGAAGAAGAAGTACGGTTGTACAATACGCTGGGGGTGCTGTATTACGACAACGGTAATTACCAGCAGGGACAGAATTATTTTAACCAGGCGCTCCGGCTGGTAGAAGGTCACCAGCCTTTTGACGCCACTTTTGCCGTCAATCTTCAAACGAATATCGCTACCTGTTACTATAGGCTGGGCTTATACGACGAAGCGCTGGCCTTATACAAAAAGATATTAGGCTATCATTCCGATGTGCATTTCATCTATATGAATATGGGTCGCACCTATGCTGCCCTGGATCAATATCAGCAGGCAATGAGCAGCTTCAGACTGGTGGATGCGGGTAAAGTACCCTGGGTGTGGAATGAGATGGCCAGTACGCAGCGACAATTAGGCCGGCCTGATTCCTGTGTCTGGTATCTCGACCGATTGCACGCGCTGTCGCAGAAAGATCCCGGAAAGATCAATACGCTGGATCTCGGCATCAACCAACTCTACCGCGCCGACTGGCTGATAGACCAGCAAAAGTATGCAGCTGCGCTGGTGTCCCTGCAGCAGTCCATTCTCATTTTTTCCCGTGATTTTAGGAATAAGGATATCTTTTCGAATCCTACAAATTTTGTCGGTGCGTTTGCTTATTTCCGCCTTTTCGACGCCCTGTTCAAAAAGGCCCAGGTGTTCGGGTTGTTGTATAAAGCCGAACAAAAACAATCCTGGCTGCAAGCTTCTTACCAGGCATATACGGCCGCCTTGTCTTTATTACGATATATCGAGAAAAGTTACGACACGGATGATGCAAAACTTTTCCTGAAGAAAAAAAGCGCCGGGGTATACGATGGCGCCCTTGCCGCATGTCTGCAATTGCACCGGCTGCATCCGGACGGCGCTTATCTGGAACAGGCGTTTCTTATTAGCGAAAAAAGCAAGGCAACCATCATCTTCGCCAATCTCCGGGGGAATGTCTTTACTACCGGTCTTTCGGCAACGGATGACCAAGCCTTGAAAGAAATGCGGAATCTCAAATATAATATCGCCCGTCTCAACGTACTCTCGGAGGGCTCGGCAGACAGCGCGGCGATGGAAGTTATCGCCAGGCAAAAGGCGGATTATGAGATGCAACTTGCCAGGCTGCAGAAACAATTGGAACGGAACAGCGCATATTATAAATTGAAATACGATGATTCCGAGCCTGGATTAAAGGAGATACAGCAACAATTGACCAAGAGGCAGGCACTCATCAGATATTATGCAGCCGCTGCAACCTTGCATACATTCGTGGTGACCGGCAGGTCCATTTTCTACAGCGCCGACGACTCTGTTGCCCGGCTGAAGCAGGATGTGGAGAGCTGGCTGGGCATGTTGAAAGTGACGGAGAATGGCCGCAAATTCAAGGCCGGACCGGTAGGAGACCGTCTCTATCAGCGGCTGATAAGGCCTATACAAGCGGTCACATCCGGGCAGGACGAATGGATCATCGTTCCGGACGGGTTTCTTTATTATCTGCCTTTTGAGTCGCTGCCCGTAGGGAGGGGAGAGGAGTCCCTGTCCGGGGGAAAGGGGGAGGATTATTTACTGCGGACAACAACGATCAGTTACCGGTTCTCCAGCCGTTTGTTAAGCGCAGCAGACGGCGGTGCCCCGGCGAGTATGGATATTTTGTCCTTTGCTCCGTTTGCCACCCATGGTGCGGGGCCAGCCGTTTCCGGCAAGACGGGTTTTGCACGTCTCCCGGCCTCCCGGGAAGAAATAGCCGGGCTTCCAGGCGCCCAGTACATTGACAGCAGTGCCACCAAGAGCAATTTCCTGAAGGCCGTCAATCATTATCCCATCCTTCATCTTGCGACGCATGCCGTTTCGTCCCTGACCAATGCTGCTGGCTCCTTTGTCGCCTTCTACCCGGTGAAAACCTCGCCGGACGAAAATAATCTATACCTCGAGGAATTATATGGACTTAACCTCAATGCTACCCGGCTGGTCATTATCAGCGCCTGTGAGACCGGGCAGGGCGAGCTTGCAGGAAAAGAAGGGGTGATCAGTCTTTCACGGGCATTTGTATATGCAGGCAGCGCCGCCACTATTAACAGTCTATGGAAGGCAGATGACAAGGCGACTGCCTTTATCCTGAGGCAGCTGTACGTATATCTTCAAAAAGGGTATACCAAGGCAAGGGCGCTGCAACTGGCGAAACTGGATTATCTGTCAGGAGATGCGATCAATAAAAGTCCTGCTTACTGGGCGCACCTGGTATTGATGGGGGATGCGCAGCCTTTATATACGCGAACAGATTGGGGCAAATGGGGGATGTGGGCCTTAATCATCGTGTTGGGAATTGCCGCCCTTTTTTACTTATTCTCTTTGTACTGCACCAGGCGAAGATCGGTAAAAGACATTTTAGACACTTTTTGATAATAGAGGTGGTCTTTATTTGATTTGATCCTTTCCAGTATCGGCATGGCCTCATTTACTTTGCTGGTGGCCAGCCAGGCGATAGCCAGATAATATTCCGCCTCATCTTCGAAATAGTCTGTATGGGAGGTGGAATTGGTGGCCATCACCTGTTCGAAATGCGCAATGGCGTCGTCGAACTTTTTTAGTTCCAGACTGGCCATACCTACCAGAAAATCGATCTTATTGTTCCTCTCTTTTGTCGTAGAAAAACGGGTGAGCACTTCCGGCCAGTTCTTTTCGATATAGGCCTGTTCGATGGGGTCGGTTATTGAAGCGTCCCGGCTGGTGTTCAGCTCATACGACGAATAATATGCGTTGTAGAGGCTGGATGAACTGAGCCGAACGTATCTAAAAATGGTGGCGCCAGCGGCGAACAGCAAGATGCAAACCGCCACCCGCATCGTATTGCGATAGAGATTGCGGAGGGCACCACCCGCAGGCTTCTCATCCGCCGGCGTCTCTTGTGTCATGGCTATCCCTTCTCCCTCCTCCTGTGAGGCCGTCCGGGCCTCCCACTGTGTCCTTATGGCGGCTACCTGTTCGAACAATCCTTTCTCGCGGACAGCTTCTACGGCCAGGTGCAGATAGTTCCATTCTTTAGCTATGTCTTCATCTTCGGAGATCAAACGCTGCATTGCAGCCGACTCTTCGGAAGAAGGCTGGCCCGGTGTATCCGTAAGGGTTTTGTCCAGGTGATCTATCAGTGCATGGGTATGTTGAAGTGACATGACCTGTGTTATTTAATTAGTTCGTTGAGCTGACCGGCAATCACCGGGTTAGCTTTTATCATACCGGTCAACTGCTGCAGGCATTTGTATTTTTTGTTTCTTACCACCTGCTCATTCTCATAAGGCAGATGATGGGTTATTTCTTTCATCGACAGGTTCTCATAATAGAACAGGAGCAATATCGTTTGACAGGGCTCTCCCAATTGCTGCATAATATCGCGCAACTGCTGTCTTTGTTCGAGATCACCGATCTGCTGGCTGACGTCTTCCTGTTGCTGGTCGCGGGTGGATTCGAATCTTTTTTCCCGGAGACCGGCACGTTCTTTCTTCTTCAGCTCGTTGAACCAGATGTGTCTGGCGACAGACGCAAGAAAAGTTTTGACACTGGCTTCCTGGCGATATTTTCCTTTTGTGACGGTGTCAATAAAGGCTATAACGGTCTCCTGGAAGACATCATCTGCATCCTGCTGATTGCCGCCATAACTCATAATGAAAGAGCGGGTAGATTCGCAGTAGCGCTGATAAAGGAAAAGAATAGCTGAATTCAGGTTCTTTTCGTTGCTGATAGCTGTGATCAATTCCGCATCGGTATATTTTTCCGCGACTTTCATAAATTAGTAGGTTCTGAAAAAGGGAATGTAACCGGAAAGGCTAAAAAAATGTAAGGTCTGGTTTTTTAATGGTTAGGTCTATAAAACGCCAGAAACAGGCATTGAATTGTATACCATTATCTTATACCTGATAGCAACAGGCGTGCCGGTGCGCCTGGAAAGCGACGTGTTTTGTTTAAGCTATTGATAATCAAATATATACTATTTTCCAATCCATCGCTGGAAGAATTCGTAGGTACGGAGCATCTGGTCGATACGCTGACGATTGTCCCCACTGCGGGTGATCTCATGTGTGGCTCCGGGATGACGCACATATTCTACCGGCCGGCCCAATACTTTTAGGCTGCGGTACAACATTTCGCCCTGAACGAAACCGGTGCGTCGATCGTTCTCGCCATGAAAGATGATGAGGGGGGTAGTGATAGCTGAAACATAGGTAATGGGGGATTCGCGTTGCAGGATCTCTTTCGTAGCGGGCTCCCAGGGATAGCCGCCAAAATAGTTGGGCACCAGCCGCCAGGCATTTCCCTCCCCAAAAAAGGTGGCCAGATCGTAAACACCGCGTTGTGCGCAGGCGGCTTTGAAGCGATGGTCATGACCGACGATCCAGGCCGTCAGATAGCCGGCATAGGATCCTCCGCTGACGACCAGTCTGGAAGTATCCGCCCATCCTTCTGCTACGGCCTTGTCCAGTGCGGTCAATACATCACTCGCAGGGCCTGTTCCCCAATCCTTCACGTTGGCGCGTAAAAAGTCCAGGCCATAACCGCCGGAGCCGCGGGGATTACAATATACAATCCCATACCCTTTACTACAGAAGAACTGGAATTCGTGCCACATGGAGGCTTCTCCGGGTCCCCACATCGCGGATGGACCGCCGTGGATATCCAGCAACAACGGGTATTTGTTTCCCGGGGTATACGTAGCAGGCTTCATCACCCAGTATTCGATGGTTTCGCCAATGCTGTTTTTGAATTCATGTTTCTCCGGCAAGCTGAGTGTTTTGGTATTTACCCAATCGCTGTTCAGACTGCTGATCTTTTTTATATTCTGCATATTGGCGTCCGCGCTGTACAATTCGGACGGGTCGGCTACCTCTGTCCGGGAAAAGGCGAGGTGACCGCCCTGCAGATCGAAACTGCCCGTTCCGCTGTTGTAGCTGGATAGCTGGTCAACTTTGTTGGTGGATCTTGTCACCCGGTATACCGGGGCGCCGCCATTCGACTGTGCGGTGAAATAAAGGTATTGGTCGTCGGCGCTCCAAACATAGTTATTGGTGTTGCGGTCGATGGGTATGATGGTTGGGGTGGCCTGCGGCCTGGCGCCTGCTCGTGGCCCGCTGCCTGTTAGGTCCGCGAAATCCGCTATGGCGAGTTGCGGCACCGATACAAACGATATTGGACCGACCTGATAAGCCAGCCATTTGCCCGATGGCGACAGACGGGGGCTGTTGTAATTCTTCCCTTTTTCTCCCAGTAATAAACGCAAATGCTGCCCATCCCGGTCGGCAATATATATCTGGCTTTCCAATGCCCGGTCGGGGTGTTCGCTGGGATCTATTTCGGCAGCGATGAGCAGCTGGCGGCCATCGGGCGTATAATCAACATTGTTATACGAATAAAAGCCAGACGTGACGGCTACGGGTAATGAGCCTGTCTGTAGTGCCTGTACGAACCACTGCCCGAAGGTAAATTCAGGGTTGACCTCCATCTCATCCTGGAAGCTAAGCCGCGTGACCACCTTTGCCTTTTTATCCGTGATGTCGCCGTCGAGCCATGCCCTTATCTCTTCCGGGCTTCCGTCCGGATTGGCTTTTACGGTGGAAGGCGGCAGTGTGGCCGTATTGTCAAGACCTGGTTTTTCAAAAGACCAGGAAGGCAGGCTGTGGTGGGGATTCAACGCGGAATCTTTGATCAACTCCTTTAGCCCTATGCGGGAAGAAAAAAGTATCTCTTTTCCATCGGGTGACCATTTGGGAGAGGAGGCTCCATACCGGAAATGGGTAAATTGAATGGGTTCCCCGCCGTCGAAGGACAGCAGGAATATCTGTGGTTTGCCTTCGACCGTGCGTACAAAAGCCAACTGCCGTCCGTCGGGACTCCAGGCGGGCTGGGAGGCGCTTTCTTTTACCGTCAGTTGTTTTGGCGCGGCCGAGCCATCGGTAGTTGCCTTATAGATCTGTGTATAATATTTATAGTCCCATTTTGACGTCTTGGGGTCGGGGTCCTGTTCGATGCTGGTGACCGTATACACTGCCTGTGTGCCATCCTTGTTCAATTTTATCTCACCGACAGATCTGATCTTCAGCAGATCGGTCACCTTGACGGGTTCTTTGCCGGATTGTGCATATAACGCTGATGTTGCTGATGAGAGGTAAAAAATGAGGAGCAGTTTGTTCATGCAATGGATTTGATTCCTCAACCTACAAAAAAAATGCTTTTGTCAAAAGGCAATTTTGCTAAACGGGATGCCTGCTGTTACCCCAATCGATGTTTTGCCGGGAAGATAACCGCCGCGCATAGCAGCTGCGGTCTCGCTGTCGCTGCGCACGCTGCCCGCCCAATCGAACAGTCGCACCTGCAGCTCAAAATTACAGGCGGGTTCCGCCTTTTTATTGATCAGTACGATGGGCAGACCCAGGATGACGTTCAACGCGTGATAGGGGCCAAAGTTCTGTTCGAGCGCGCCGCTGAGGCCAAAATGGGAGGTGGGGGGAAGATAGACAAAATGCCCGCTGAGGGTAGGGGTCACGGAGTTAGTATAGGTATTATTCAGGCGGAGGTCTATGGCAATGGTAAGATACAAACGGCCGGCACGGGTGCTTTCCCAGAGTTGGGTATGACTGCCATTCAAATGCAGGGGATAGGCATGCCGGGTAGCGAAACTGTCCTGGAGGGTAGGCGCAGGGATGTTTTCATTGAGGAGGGGGACATACAGGCTGAGGCTGGTCCAGTGGAGTCTTATCAACCGATAGTCTGATCGTTTGGCCAGGGCCTCTGCCTGTAGCCGGGCAAAGGTATAGTTATACTCATCGCGCAGGTCGGCGTTAAATTGCCAGCGGGCGATATTTTTCGCTGTGTCTATGTCCTGGCCGGGGACATCGGAATTCCTGCCGGGGACGCCGGGATTGCTGCCGGGGGTATCGGGATTCCCGCGGGGGATATCGGCGGATGTATCAAAGGCGGCAAGCGCCTCTTCAAAGGCCGCCGTCTTTTTCTTTATCTCTCCTTCCAATGTGTGTAGTATCCCTGCCCGTAAAGCGTCCATCGTCTGTTTCTGACTGACGGACCTGTAATAAACATGTCCTTTTGCTATCCAGGATTGTTTCGCAATAACGCCAAACTGATTATTATACGACCGGTGCGACCAGGTGGCTGCGAAGGCATCTGCAGCACCGGCCTGCGCGCCGATGGTGGTGAATGTTCTGATCCGTTGATCCCCGGCCTGGGGCTGATAAAGACTATGCAGGATGGCTACCGTACCCTCGGCAGCATTTATCAGCACGGCGTTCTTGTATAAAGTGAGGTCGTCGTTCCCGGAAAGGTAATAGCCGATCTTGTTCGACAAATAGACATTCATCGCGCGGTTGGAAATAGGAGGGCCTGTCGAAGAACCAGCTACGGCGGCATTGATGGTCTTTAGCTGACCGATGAGACTGTCGGGGGAAAGGGGAGGGGGTTGGCGATAGAGTTGGGATTGGGCCGTAACCTGAATGGTCGCAGAAATGCAACCCAGCGCCGACAGGAGGGTATAGATTGCGATCAGGCGGACGGACATGCCGCGTGGTGATGTCATCATAGGGTTTTATCCAGCCCCCACTGCTGCAAAGTGGCGTTAGTGAAAACTTTGCGCGTGTCTGCATCCAATAATTTGTTACGGGCATCTATCCAGGCATCGGCGTCCGCCCCATACATATTTTTTATCCGGGAAAAATCCAGTTCGTTGATCTTTCCCCAGTGGAAGGTAAAGGGGATGCCTGCGTCTTCGAGCATCTTCCATGTCTTTGTATAGAATGCATAGGTCTCATCCGAAAAGGCGGCGTCGAGTTCGAGGATACAGGTAAAGTCGTATCGGGTGAAGGCCAGGGTAGCCTTTGACTTTTTTATGAAGCGGTAGGCGAAGAGACCACAGAATGGGCCGTCAGTCTTGTTCAACGCCAGCAATAATTCGGTGACCCTGGCGACCTGTTCGATGGCAATGCCGATGGCTGCGCTCAATAATTTGCCATGCAGGGTCGTGTTGTCGAATATTTCACTCAATATGCCGAACTGTTTTTCATAGGGGACAAGGGCGCCGGCCAGCAGCTTATTCACCAGGAGGGGGACTGCTGATGGGATCACCTGGGTCAGCTGGCCGATAAAACAGGGGGCGTCATCGCCTGGTCCGAGACCGCTGGCATTTTTCACGGGAGGTTTATATCCAGCCGTGTAAGGCCTTTTATACATGGTAGTCACATAGGCGCCTTTATCCATATCGTAAGGATTGATCTGTACCGAGAAATGATAAGGGCGTTCATTGCCGCAGGGTAAATGCCGGGCATTGCTGAAGTCAAGTGTTTGCATCAATTTTTTTAGCGTGTCATCGTAAGGCATCCGGGACATATAGCTTTCCAGCAGGAAAACATCTTCTGTCTCGATCATGACACCGTGGATGATGCCAAAGCTGCCAAAGCTGACCAGTGCCGCATTAAAGAGATCATCGTCCTGTACCAGCTCCGTCTGCAGGTGTTGGATAAAAGAGGGACCTACCACGGGGTTGGACCTGCGTTCCAGCCAGATATGCCGTGCCGGGCTGACGATGATATGTAATCCGACCACGAAATCCTGTACGGCGCCTACGTCGAAGGCTGAGCCATGAGCGCCGGTGGCCGACACGCCTGCGATGGTCTGTCCGTTACTGGCTCCGGACGTTTTTAGCGACAGAAAACGCGTTTTTAAAAAGCGGCTCAGTTCCCAGACGCCATTGCCGCATTGCGCGAGAAATAATTTTTTGACGTCCCCTTTATAAAGAGGATTTACGCTGTGCTGGGATATGTCGAATATCATATTCAGCGGCTTGGTGTCCAGCATGATGCCGGATTCGGCGGTAGCGATCTTTGTCCAGGACCAGCCTGAGCCGAGGGCCCGCAGCGGAACCTTGCCCGCTATCGCCTCTCCGATGATCTGTTGTAATCCTTTGGTAGTGTCAATATAGGCTTCCAGCGCGTTGAGCATGGGGTCATTGCCTAATTCATAGAGGTCTTTTATTGCCTCTTTGAAGGTTTCATGCCTGTTCTCCCAGGTGTGGAACCCCGTCTTAATTATTTTCATAATATGCTGTTTATCGTTAGAGAGGGCGGCCTATCACCTGACAAGGTTTGCTACACTTCCATTCGAGTTTCATCGGGCACCAGATGCCCAGTGTGATCACCGTGATGAGGGAGTAGCCGAGATTGGTTTTCACCTGGACCAGCGCGACTCCATTGGTGTTCAGGGAATCACAGATGGGCGTGGTTATCTCTTTCGGACTTTGGACAAGGCCCCAGAAAAAGGAATGCGCAGTGACCGAATTGAATTCGGTGCCGGGCTGCGCATGGGTGGCTATCCGATAACTATAACAGCTGTTCAATAATAGCAAGGCCGGCGCAAGCATGAGCAGCCTACGCCAACGGCGGATAAAAAGTTGGTGTTGCATGACAAGAGGGATTGCCTAAATATAACGGTTATTTCAAATATTTGCAATCCCCCAAAAGTAGTATTCTGGTGGTGGGGGGCTTGTGCCGTGTTAGTTGCCCCTCGCCTGGGTGATGCGGGAAAGAAATATTCTGGCCACCGTACTGGCTTTTTGCATGGCTTCGGCGGCAACAGGACCGTCAAAGCGTTCGGTTATTGTTTCCAGAAAGAGGTGTAACCAGCGATTGAAATGCTCCGGTGCGACGGGCAGGTCCACGTGTTTGGAAAAGGGATTTCCTGTGTATCCTTTTGTTCCAAAAAGCGCCATATCCCAAAAGGAATACATGGTTTGAAGATGCGGTTCCCAGTCACTTATCCGGGCGGAGAAGACAGGGCCTAGTAAGTCATCCTTTTGTACTTTGCTGTAAAACCAATCGACCAGCCATTTGATGTCTTCGGCTCCTTCGATGTCTGTATGGTGTGGCGTATTCACGACACAAAGATAGCGGGTATTTTGAATAAAAGACAAATTTGTCTTTTATTATGGATGTTAAAGTTTTGTTTGATATATTAAATTTTGATTATACTTTCGGGGCGTGATACAAGGGGAAATAGGGCAACAGTCTGAGCATTGACGAAAAGGGCGCGGGCTGCCGGGATCCGCGTCCCTTTTCATAACTTTATGGGGAATGCCTGTCAAAAAAGCCGACATCCCCACTTATAGTCTCGATAATTTCCGGTCAGTTCACCGCCAGGAACAGGGGGCGTCTGCCTTTGGTTATAACAATTCTGATAAGAGTAAATTTATTCCGGACTTTGAATTGTAATCCAGCGTCGGTCTTATAAGGAAGATGGGGCCGTTGCGTTCCGCGTTTTATCGCATCAGTATCTCGGTGGCCGGGACGCTGGACATGCAGATCGGTCTGGAACATTATCGTCATCAACCGCGCACCATCAGTTTCACAATACCCAACCAGATCTTTCAAAAGAACAATATCAGCAATGATGCCTTTGGGTATTATATGCTATTCAAGCCTGCATTCCTGCAGGACCTTATACCAGAAGTGCGTTTGGCGGAGGAATTTCCTTTTCTTGGATTTTCGGGAACTCCATTGTTCCGGATGTCGGAAGATGAGTTGAAGCGGGTGGGTGGCAAGCCACTATCTGTCTAAACGACAGGTTGCCGACTATGCACGGCTGCTCAGTGTCAGTGCCAATCATCTCAACAAAACGGTGAAAGAGGTAACAGGCCGGACGGCATCCGATAACATCCGGGAGATGCTGGTGCAAGAGGCGAAATCCTTATTACGATATACCGATAACTCCATATCGGAGATTGCTTATAAGCTGGATTTTAGTGATCCTGCTTCCTTCAACCGGTTTTTCGGGGCGGCCGAAAATGAAACGCCGCTGAACTGGCGTAAAAGGCATAATTGAGTCAATAGAAAGCATAACCCCATCAATAGACGGACCCGCGGATCGAGCCAACTTTGTGGTATCAACAAATTTCAATTTTTTATGGCATTTCAAGATCAGAAAGTCGTTGTCGCCGGCGGTAGCTCCGGCATTGGATGGGCTACGGCCAAACATTTTGCGCGGGAGGGTGCAACGGTGACCGTCACGGGCCGGAATATGGAAAAACTCAGAGCGGCCGAAAAGGAAGGGTTTATCGCGCGACGTGTGGACAGTACCGACCGTGCGGCGTTGGATCAATTTTTTGCGGAGCTTGGTCATTTTGATCACATGGTCATTACTACCAGCGGCGGGAAGGGGATGGGAGAGTTTTCAAGTTTGTCCTTGAATACCTTGCGGGAAGGATTTGCAGAAAAATTCTGGCCTCAACTGGAAACAATGCAGGCGGCGCTGCCTTTTATTAGACCAGGAGGGAGCGTCACGCTCATCACGGCTATTTCTTCGATGGCAAAACGAACCGGTACTTCGGGTTTGGCTGCTATCAATGGAGCGCTTGAGTTGATGTTGCCCATCCTTGCGCAGGAATTAAAAACGATCCGTTTCAATGCCGTTTTACCTGGTGTTGTCGACACGCCCTGGTGGGATTTTATTCCGGCAGAGAACAAAAAGGCCGCGTTTGCAAATTTTACGGCCGGCATTCCTGCGGGACGAGCGGCACAACCAGAAGAGATTGCAAATGTTATTGTCTTTTTGGCAGGCAATGCTTATATGACTGGAAAAGTTATCGGGTGTGATGGCGGAATGTCGTGAAGGAGCCGTTAGTGACGGATGATGGGGGAAGAGCTGACAGGGATGGATAAATGGAAACCACGATTTGTGACATAATTCCGATAATTTTGATGTTTTTGTTTCGGAAAGCTTTGGTTACTTTGTATCCTTGTTTCCTCACAACCTATACGTATGCCTGTAGTCAAGAATGTTAAGCCGATGGGTGCATCCGAAAGCTATTTGTTTTTGGGCGTTCGCATGATCATCCATATCCCCGGCGAAAGGACGGACAACCAATTTTCCCTCATCGAAGGATTTATGCCTCCGGGCAGTGATAGTGGATTGTTTGTGCATGAGCGCACCGATGAATCCATGTACCTGATATCCGGTGAACTGGAAGTGACCATCGGTAATATGCAATTCACGCTGCGTCCTGGCGAAAGTTATTTTGCGCCGCGTAATGTTCCGAACCGGTTGCGCAATACCGGCGACACCGTGGCCAGAGTATTAGTGATCGATACGCCTGGTGATTTTGCCGACCTGATCCGCAGCGCCGGCACTCCACTGAAAGGGACAGAAGTATCGGAAGAGCCGCTTACCACGCAGGAGATACAGGAGGCGATGCGGCTGTCGGAACAATTTGGCTCCCGTATCCTGATACCTCCTTTCGGGGAAGGGACAGTAGACTATAAGGGAAGATCGCCTATCTATAAACGACCGGTACACAAACAGGAGCAGGAAACCTATCTATTCTTTGGCGTACCAACGGTCCTTCATCTGGCAGGCATCGAGACAGGAAATGAACTGTCTTTGTTTGAAAGTGTCATGCCGGGCGGTTGTGACAGTGGTTTGCACACGCACGCGGGTGAAGATGAATGCATCTATCTGTTGTCCGGTGAACTGGAAATAATCATCGGCAGCCGTTGTTTTATCCTTAAGGCAGGATGCAGTTGTTTTGTGCCCCGTAACGTTCCTCATCGTTTGCATAATAAAAAGACAGAGATTGCGAGGGCCTTGCAGCTGAACACGCCAGGGACGCTGGACCCTTTTATCAAACTGGCCGGTATTCGTATCAAAGGGCCCCACGATATCGTGTCTCCCTATCCATCTCCGGACCAGATCGGCCCGATCCTGATACTCAGCGAAGAGTATGATTTTAATATGTTGGTACCGCCGGGTATGTAGGGATATCGTATATTCATAGGCAAAAGACTTTATGAATTGTCGCCGACTATTCTCTTTCTTTTTCCTGATCCTTTTATTATCCTGTCATTCCTCCGTCCCTAAGCCGGTGAAATATACATCCTGGAGCGTCTATGGCGGCAGCAAGGATAATATCCATTATTCTACATTGACACAGATAGATACGTCCAATGTCAGCCGGCTGCAACCGGTGTGGGAATATCATACCCGGGACGGAGACAGTATTTCCCAAATACAGGTCAATAGTATTATCGTCGACACTATTTTATATGCAGTAACGCCGAAGCTGAAACTTTTTGCGTTGAATGCAGCTACGGGCAGGCCGAAATGGGTATATGATCCGGCAAGACCTGTGGGCGGGGACACGCCGAAGATCGTGATCAATGTCTGCAGGGGGCTGGCGTATTATTCCGGTGGTGCTCCGCGTGGAGGGAGCGGCGCTTCCGCCGACCAACGGCTTTTTTATTCGGCGGGTTCTTTCCTGTATTGCATCGATGCGTTGACAGGGATACCGGTAACGGGTTTTGGCGAAGGCGGAAGGATCGATCTGCATAAGGACCTGGGCCGTGACACCAAAGATCTGGATGTTGCCGGCACTACTCCCGGCATCGTTTATAAAGACATGATCATCGTTGGCGTCATGGTGTCGGAGGAAGCAGCTGCGGCTCCTGGTCATATCCGGGCTTATGACGTGCATACGGGTAAACTGCGTTGGATATTCCATACCATACCCTATCCCGGAGAAGAGGGGTATGATACCTGGGAGGATAAGGAAGCGTACAAACATATCGGCGGGGCGAATAGCTGGTCGGGTTTTAGCCTTGATGAGGACGATGGTATTCTTTTCGCGCCGACGGGATCAGCCAGTTATGATTTTTATGGGGGGAAACGTTTGGGTAACGGGCTTTTTGCCAATTGTATGCTGGCGCTGGATGCGAACACGGGCAAACGGATCTGGCATTTCCAGACCGTGCATCATGACATCTGGGACCGCGATCCACCTACGCCACCGATCCCCGTAACGATACAAAAAGACGGCAAGACAATAGCGGCCGTGGTCCAGACCACGAAAACGGGTTTTATTTTTCTGTTGGACCGCAAGACGGGTCAGCCTTTGTATCCGGTGGAAGAACGGCCTGTGCCTGTGACAGGCGCTCTGCCCGGGGAAAAATTATCCCCCACGCAGCCTTATTCCACAGGTATGCCGGTGTTTGCCCGGCAATCGCTGCAGGAGGCGGGGCTTAATACCCTCGTGCCGGATAGTTCTTACCAGGACATCAAGAGGCGGCTGGCCGGATATAAAACAGGGAGTTTGTTTACTCCGCCTTCGAAAGAGGGAACAGTTATCTTTCCGGGATTTGATGGCGCGGGAGAGTGGGGTGGACCGGCTTTCGATCCGACAACCGGGCTGCTGTATGTCAATGCCAATGAGATGCCATGGATATTAACCATGATAGATGCCATTGCCCCGCCCCGGTCGAATAGTTCTACTACCGTAGGTGAGGCGGGGAAAAACCTTTATGCCGCCAACTGTATGGTCTGTCACGGTCCGGGCAGAAAGGGCGGGGGCAATTTCCCTTCCCTTCTTGGTCTGGGCAAAAAATATACGACGGATCAATTCGTCACTCTCATCTCGTCCGGCCGGAGGATGATGCCGGCTTTCAAACAACTCAGCCAGGGCGAAAAAGAGGCGTTGGCCGCCTTTATCCTGGAGCAGACCGCGCAACAGAAAAAAGCATTCGTAGCAGGGTACAAGGCGCCTGAAGACCCTTACTACCGGCTACCCTACCACGCTACGGGGTATAATAAATTCCTCACCAGGGAAGGTTATCCGGCCGTAGCCCCACCCTGGGGCACGCTCACCGCCATTGATCTCAACAGAGGTGTCATAGCCTGGCGGGATACGTTAGGGGACTACCCGGAGTTCAAGGCTAAGGGCATCCACACCGGTACGGAGAATTATGGCGGGCCTGTAGTAACTGCGGGGGGACTGCTTTTTATCGCTGCTACCAGTGACGCAAAGATCCGGGCCTTTAATAAACGGACAGGGCAATTGCTCTGGGAGGCCGGTCTGCCGGCAGCAGGTTTTGCAACTCCTTCCATATATGAAATAGAGGGAAGGCAATATATCGTTATAGCCTGCGGCGGCGGAAAACTGCATAAACGGTCGGGAGATTCCTATATGGCTTTTGCATTGCCGGGAAAATAGTAACTTTAAAATCAAATCAATATGCAATGAATTTTACGAACTATCCGAAGATCATGCTGGGCTGCCTGCTGATGGCCTTCCTGTTCACTGCCTGTAACAACGAGCCCAAACAGGATGCCTCCGCTACTACCTCCGCGACACCAATGGCCGATAGCACTGCCGCTATGAAAGAGGAGACCATTACGTTTACCGCGGATTCGGCTTCTTTGCATGCCTTTGTCGTATACAATGATTCCGTCAAGGGCAAAAGGCCGGCCGTGCTGGTCATCCCTGAATGGTGGGGACTGAACGATTATCCAAAGATGCGGGCGCGCGAGCTGGCCAGGCTGGGGTATGTGGCGATGGCCGTCGATATATACGGCGATGGGAAGATAGCCGACAATCCCGACAGCGCCCAAGCCCTCGCCACACCTTTCTATAAGCACCCGGACAAGGCAAAAGCGCGTATCGACGCGGCGATAGCAAAGATCAGGAGTTATGATAATGTTGATCCGGCCAGGATCGGCGCTATCGGGTATTGTTTTGGCGGCGGCATGTTGCTCAATACGGCGAGGCTGGGTGACGATCTGAAAGGCATCGTCAGCTTCCATGGCAGTCTGCTGGGAACTCCGGCCCGCAAGGACCTGCTGCGGACCAAACTGCTCGTTTGTCATGGTAATGCGGACCAATTCGTATTGCCGAAGGAAGTGGCCGCATTCAAAAAGCAAATGGACTCCATCGGGGCTGCCTATACCTTTATTGGATATGACAGCGCTACACATGCCTTTACCAATCCTGCATCCACAGAGACGGGCAAGAAGTTCAATATGCCTATTGCCTACAATGCGAAAGCCGATATGGCCTCCTGGGAGGCGATGAAGAAATTCTTCTCGGAATTATTTAAATAGAAAGGCTCCATTCTCCGCCACCCATTTCAGCAGGGCGTTGTTCTCATCCCGCAGATCGAGTTTACGGCAGATGGTATGCCGGTGATTTTTTATCGTATAGCGGCTAAGGTGCAGCTCTTCTGCTATTTCGAGGGTGGTTTTCTTTTCCCGGATGAGCCGGAGGATACGAATTTCCGTCTCGCTGAAAAGGGTATTGGGTTGTAGAAAAGCTTTGCCGGTGTGGTTGGTAGCCGATATCCGGCTGATGACCAGTTGTACCCCGGCGAACAATTGCATTTCATCGATGGGTTTGATGATATAATTGGCCGGATGAACGGCCGCCGCCTGTTCGATGATCGCCCGGGTCTGATAGGAAGTGATAAAAATGACTTCAAAAGCATACCGGCGGCGCAATTCGTTCACCAGGTGGATCCCTGTCAACTCTTCTTCCAGATGAATATCGCAGAGCAGCAGGTGTGGCAGCATTTCCGCCATGGCCGCGCGCACTTCGGCTGTGGTGACAGCTATCCTTGTCGTACAATCGAAATTCGCCTGCAATTGCCGTTCTATAAAACGCGCAATAATAATTTCGTCTTCTATTATCAGTATTCTTACCATACAGATCAGACAGGAATCGTAAAAGAATATCTTAGTCCACTATCCTTAGTGATAGTCATTTGTCCATTTAGCTGGCGGGTAAGATCTTTGATGAGAGGTATTCCCATCGTAAACTTGTCCGCATTATCCGTTTCTTTTAGGGTATTGCCGTTATCCGAATAAATAAATTGCAGCGAGTGGTCATTCAGAGAGACGGCCTCCACGCGGATACAAGGGTCGGGGTGATCGTGAAAAGCGTGTTTGAACGTATTGGTGAACAATTCTGACAGAATAAGACCGAAGGACAGTGTGTGCTTATCGCGTAACCTGATGTCGGGAGGGATGTTTTGCAGAATACGGGTCTTTTCTTTGGTGTCATATATTTTTTGCAGATGGGTAGCAAGCTCGTTGATGAACTCGCATAATCCGAGATTACTCCCATTTTCAAAATTGAATAATTTTTGATTTACCAGCATCATCGCCCTGATCTTGCCAATATTGCCTTTTAGAATATCCCGGGAGATACCGTCTTTGACGAGAGGAAGTTGCAGACTGAGCAGGCTGTACAATAATTGCAGGTTATTTTTAACGCGATGGTTCAACTCGTTGATCAGGGTCTCTATCTTGGTATTCCTTTCCGCCAGCAGGGATTTTTGTTTTTGCAAACGCCGGTTGGACAGCTTTAGCTCTTCCGTCCGCTCGCCCACCTTTTTTTCCAGAATGACGTTCTGGTGCTGCTGTAATAAGGTGAGTTTTTCCAATACCGCCTGTTTGTCTACTTCATGCTGACGCATCTCTTCTTTTAACCCGGTGGCAAATAACAGGAATACGCCAAGAATAGCGATATCGGCGATCAACGGTGCAATAGTCAGCGACTTCTCGTGAAGAAATATAGAGTTGATGGTGACAAACAGACCTGCTGTTCCACAAAGCACAAGACCATAGGCCAGGTAACGCTGGGCCGGATTAAGATCGCGCCAGCAGGTATATAATGCGCTGATGATAAATGTCATCGTGAGAGGATGCTCCCAGAGTGTAATATTGTTGGTGAGATTGTAATTGCCGGTAAAATAGTCGATGATAATGGTTGCGACGGAAGAAAGGGCGAGCAGTACAGGCGCCCATCGTACCCAACGGTAATACTGGGGGTGATTTTTTTTCAACCGCCAGAATTCAGTCATCAGCAGATAAAGACCCAGTAATCCCAGGTCGAGGAACTGAATATTGAACAGCCAGCCTGTAGAAGGATCTTCGGGGGTGAACCATTCTATGAAATAGCCGCCCGAACTGATCACGTACATGCCAACTCCTCCAATGAATAAGAGCAACCACAAATACAGGCGGTATCGGGTTACGAGCCAGGATAACAATGTATAGACAAAGAAAAGACAGACGGCTCCCTGTAATGCGGCGTCCAGTGACTCCTTTTTCCGAAGATCCAGATAGAACTCGTGTTTGGTCTGTAACGAAAAATCAAATACGGGCTGATAGTGATTCGTGTGGTGCACATGCAGCAACAGGGTATAGGTCCTGCCGGTCTCTAATGGGAGGGTTGCATATAGCCGGCCATCGAAATCCGCAATATCGCTGCGTTTGCGGAAGGCGCCGGCATGTTTCAGCATGAGCAGACTGTCTCCCTGGTAAAGATAAATATCTACATAGGTGAGATGGGTAAAGGAAAGCATGCGGTCGGGATCGGAAATGGTCTGGCCGGTATGCAGTTCTGTTCGCAGCCAATAGTGGCTGGTGGGGTCTCCCGGACGGAAGGCATTCACCGGCGCAAACCTTTCTCCCTGGTGTAACAGGCCGGAAGCTGATTGGGACCCGTTGCTGTCTTCCAAAACAGCAAAATAGGGTTGAAGATCGACTGGTTGACCGATGAGCAGCGGAGGGAGTGGCGGTAGTGTATCGGCATGACAGGTGTCAAAGGTCAGACATGTCAGCAGTAGCAGTTGTAAAGGCCTTAATAAGAGTGCACGCGCCATTCGAATAAAAATACAATAATCTGGAAGTTCAATATAAGTAAAAATACGTAAAAAAAGTAAATAAGACCCTAGGGTCTGGGATAAGTGTTTTACAGACAAATGCTTTCGACCAGCTACAAACGTATTATATAAAGAAATAATATTTTAGACTCGTCCCGCCCTCAAATCTGTAGAAAATCTAGCGGTAGGGAGGGCCTTTGGGTCGAGGCGGCCGGGCACAACAATTGCAAACGTCCTCATTATGGCGAGCCCAGCATTGGACGAAGAACTTCATTGGTATAAAGATGCAATTATCTATGAGCTGCATATCAAAGCCTTCTGCGATGGCGATGCGGATGGCATCGGCGATTTTCAGGGGCTGCTGCAAAAACTGGATTATCTGCAGGACCTTGGGGTCACGGCCATCTGGCTGCTGCCTTTTTATCCCTCTCCGCTGAAGGATGACGGGTATGATATTGCCGACTATTACACGATAAATCCTTCTTATGGCGATATCCCCAAATTCAAACAATTTTTGAAAGAAGCGCACCGGCGTAATCTAAAGGTTATAACCGAACTGGTCATTAATCATACCTCCGATCAACATGCCTGGTTCCAACGCGCCCGTCATGCACCGAAGGGCTCTAAGGAAAGAAATTACTATGTGTGGACGGACAATCCGGATCAGTATAAGGATGTACGTATCATCTTCCAGGATTTTGAGGCATCAAACTGGACCTGGGACCCAATAGCCGGGCAGTATTACTGGCATCGCTTCTTCCATCATCAGCCTGACCTCAACTATGATAATCCGCTGGTGCAGGAAGAAGTATTCCGCATCATCGATCACTGGTGCCGTATGGGTGTGGATGGGTTCCGGCTGGATGCCGTCCCTTATCTTTTCGAGCGGGAGGGTACAAATGGCGAGAATTTGCCCGAGACACACGGGTTCCTCAAAAAACTGCGTACGCATATCGATACCCATTATCCGGGCACCGTGTTTTTAGCCGAGGCGAATATGTGGCCGGAAGAATCCGCCTCTTATTTCGGGAATGGCGACGAATGTCATATGAACTATCATTTCCCGTTGATGCCGCGGATGTTCATGGCTCTGCAGATGGAAGATCATTACCCAATTACTGATATCTTCGAGCAGACACCCGACATCCCGCCCACCTGTCAATGGGCTATCTTTCTGCGCAACCATGATGAACTGACCCTTGAAATGGTGACGGATGAAGAGCGGGATTATATGTATAAGGTCTATGCCCGGGATCCGAAGGCGCGTATCAACCTGGGTATCCGGCACCGGCTGGCGCCCTTGCTGGACAATAGCCGTCCAAAGATCGAATTGCTCAACTCGCTGCTCTTCTCGCTGCCCGGCACACCGGTGATCTATTATGGTGACGAGATCGGTATGGGGGACAATTTCTACCTGGGTGATCGCGATGGAGTGAGGACACCGATGCAGTGGTCGCCCGACCGCAACGCAGGTTTTTCCGGCGGCAATCCACAGCGGCTTTATCTGCCATTGATACTCGATCCCGAATACCATTATGAGTCGGTGAATGTAGAGACACAACGGGGCAACACCTCCTCGCTGTTCTGGTATATGAAACGGATCATTGCCGTCCGGAAGAAATTCAAAACTTTCGGTCGGGGTACGCTGAAATTTCTGCCTGTCGAAAACCCTAAAGTGCTGGCTTTTACGCGCAGCTCTGAAGATGAAACATTGCTCATCGTCGTCAACCTGTCCAAATTTTCGCAGGCTGCCGAAGTAGACCTGCTTGTTTATAAAGGATATGTGCCGGTGGATGTGTTCAGTAAAAATAGATTTCCAGTTATACGGGAAGATGGTCAGTACTTCTTCACTCTTGCGCCGCATTCTTACCAATGGTTTGTATTGGAGAAGGCGCATCCGGAGATGGATGAAGACAAACCTTTGCCTTTGTTGCTGATCAGGCAATGGGAAGGATTGATGGAAGGCGCGGCGAAGAAACAGTTGGAGAATACTATCCTGCCGCGTTATCTGCAAAAGGCAAAATGGTTCATATCAAAAGAAAAAAATGTATACCAGGTGACCATCACGGATCTTGTCAAAGTGCCGATGGAGGGCGGTGGGGTCAGGCCGCGGGCCCCCGAGGGTGCCACTCGCCCGGCCTCGGAGGCTGCGCCGCATTCCGTCTTTTCTGTCTACTGGCTACTGCTGGAGATATCCAGCGACAATGGCGTGCCCGGTATTTACCAGTTGCCGCTGTGGATGATCAATGCAGATGCGGCCCGGCGGCTTGCTGAATTATTCCCCGAAGCGCTCATCGCCAATATCAGATCCGAAGAAGGAGAAGGGGTCCTTGTCGACGCCTTTTTCACAGCAGAATGGCAAAACGCTTTATTGCAGAAGATGGGACTTCATAAGAACGGGCATACAGCAGGCACTTTTATCGAGTTCGATGGCAGCGATCGTCTGAAGAAATATTTGGCCGAAAGAAAAGAAACAGTGCCGAAGATACATGCCTCCGATCTCTACAATACGTCCATTACCTATGATGCGGCCTTCTTTCTCAAAATGTATCGTAAGGTAGACAGGAGTACTCATCCCGACCAGGAGATCACCCGCTTCCTTTCCAGGGAGGCAAAATTTCCCTACCTGCCCGCCTTTATGGGTTCGATAGAATGGAAGGACAAAAAGGGATGCATGGTGCTGGGGCTGATGCAGGAGATGGTCGAAAATCATGGAGATGGGAATGGCTATTTCCAGGAAAGGATCACGAATTACATCGAAAGGATATTGGCAAGGGAAAAGAATGGTCCTATAGCCCAGGATCAGTCGGGCTCGTTTGCCCAGCCTGTGACATTCGGGCAATTACCGGAGGACATGCAGACCTTGCTGGGATCGCACGGCGCAGAACAGGCGCGGCTGATCGGTGCCCGAACGGCAGAAATGCATCTGGCACTGGCCTCTGGCGCCAGCCTGAAGGATTTCAAGCCGGAACCATTCTCCCTTCATTACCAGCGGTCGTTATTTGCCTCTATGCAATCGCTGGTGCGGGAGACCTATCAGAACCTTGCGCGTAACAAGGCCTCGCTGCCGGCCGACATGCGGGAACGGATCGACCGTATCACGGCCTACCGGCCTCAGCTGCTGACTACCCTGAAAAAGATCTATGGAAAAAAACTGGATGCCCAGAAGATACGCATCCATGGCAATTACAATCTGGGGCAGATACTCTTCACGGGCAAGGATCTCGCCATCAACGATTTCAGCGGTGACCCATCCCTTAGCTACAGCGAGCGCCGGCTGCGGCGTAGCCCTTTTGTGGACATCGCATCGATGGTGGTGTCGTTTTATGAAGTGGCGTTCGACGGATTCTGGCAGAGCCAGCATTTGCATGATGAGGATCTTAAACGGCTGCTTCCGATGGCCGGTGTCTGGGCGTATTATAACAGCGGATTTTTTATTGCCGCTTATAAGGAAAAGATACAGGGGGCGCCGATGGTCCCTTCATTACCCGAAGACTTCGAAACGATGTTACAGTATTACCTGGTGCAGAAGGCTATAGCGCTTTTCAATACTTATCTCAGGAGGGCCCCCCAGCGTCTGGTCATTCCGCAAACGCTGCTGCGCAAAGTGCTGAACCCCGTACCCGATGGGGTGGCGACCACACCGGAGGTCGCGCCGGCTCTTACGCCGGAGCCCGTGCGTTAGGGCTGTCCGGCAAGCCCGCAAAATAAAATAGAGGGGGGGGGAGATTTTGCGGCTCGGTCAGGTTTTGGGTTCCGTCCAATCCCATATCACGGCATCCCATGGCGAGCCGTCTTCCCAGTGAGTGCCGATGGTCTTGAATCCCACTTTCTGATGCGCTTTGATCGAACGGGGATTGGAAGGGGATATTTCCGTAAAGAAAATATCATAAAGAGGGGAGAAATGCTGCCGGTGGAATTCATACAACATGCCAACGACACCTTGTCCCCGGTAATCAAGGTCCACACATATCTGTCCCATAAAGTATATGCGTTGATCGCTCAGCGGCCGGTCTTTATATATGAGGGTAGCCGCATATTCCGCGGTGGCGGCCAGCGGCGGATAAGCAGGGATGCACTCTTTGGTTAATGTAATGGCATATCCTGCGAGGTTGTCTCCATCCATGACGATGACTGACGGGATTATCGCATGCAGGATCCGCAGGACATCCAATGGATATACCCAGGTGACGAATCCTTCTTTTGTCTTTGTGTCGTCGGAGATATTGGTAACGAGATTGGCGGCGGACAACCGTGCGATCTGTGCCAATTCTTTTTCTGTGGTAACTAATTTGGCGGTTAACATAATCTAAAATAACGAAGTTTGGATGGCGGCCGGTTGCCCGGAGCGGGAAGTCAATGGTTGCCCAAGATGTTTTCCGTCGATGGCATATATTTCCGATTCGACATGACGGGATGCCACGACAACATGCGTTCCGCCCGCCACTTCTTCAAATAAAGCCTGTGCCAGCTCGGGCCGGTTGTTATCCTGGGAAAGATGCGACAACAGTAAATGGCTCATAAAAGCCGGGCGGTGCCGGACAAACAGTTCCAGCGCCTGGTGATTCGACAGATGTCCTTTTCCGCCGCGGATGCGATTCTTCAAAGGCCAGGGATAACGCCCTTTCTCCAGTAACTGCTCATCATAATTAGCCTCGAGAAATGCGGCATGGCACAGTTTAAAATGCTGGGTGAGATTATCGCACACCTGTCCGATATCTGTAAAAACACCGATGCAAATAACACGACCATCTTCCTGTTGTCCGGAAACGACAAAACTATGCGGGTCGATGGCGTCATGGTTTTTGGAAAAAGCCACCACGCTAAGCTGGCCGACTACAACAGGCTCCGATGGGGCAAAAGTCTGTAACAGGTGTTCGGCGAGAGAAAGTTTTCCGTGTTGCAGCGTACTGCCGGTGATATAAACGGGCAATTGATACCGCTGGGCCAACACTTCAAGCCCCCGGATGTGATCATCATGCTCATGAGAGACAAAAATACCTTTCACCTTGTCTATAGACAATCCCAGCCGGCGCATGCGTTTCACGGTCTCCCTGCAGGACAGTCCTGCGTCGATCAAAACAGCTTCCCGGTCATTACCGATATAATAACAATTGCCGTTGCTGCCTGAATTTAAAGAGGCGATGTAGAGTGACATGAGTAGGGCGAAAATACGTATATTTAACGAAAGCTTGCCTATGCGCTTTACTGCAGTCTACCGGTGTACATTTCCTGCGAACGGCCTCACCATTTGTTTGTTAGCACTGTCCTTCACTTTTTGCCGGGCGCAATCTTTTGATCAGCCATACCGTCCGCGTTACCATTTTTCCCCGCGCGAAAAATGGATGAACGATCCCAATGGTCTCGTATATTTCAATGGCACCTATCATCTTTTTTTTCAGCATTATCCGGATGACATTGTATGGGGGCCGATGCATTGGGGGCATGCGACCAGTAAAGACCTGGTCCATTGGCAGCAGCAACCCATCGCTCTTTATCCGGATAGTCTCGGGTATATCTTTTCCGGCAGCGCCGTGATCGATTCCGGCAATACCTCCGGATTTGGCCGCGCAGGGAAAATACCCCTGGTAGCTATTTTTACCCACCATGACCCCAAAGGGGAAAAGAGCGGCAGTACCACTTTTCAAAACCAGAGTCTTGCTTATAGTCTTGATGGCGGCGCCACCTGGACCAAATATGCGGGTAATCCCGTACTGAAAAACCCCGGCATCACCGACTTCAGGGATCCCAGCGTCTCCTGGCATGCAAAAGAAAAAAAATGGGTGATGGCGTTGGCGACGAAAGATCGCATCACCTTCTATTCCTCGGCCAACCTAAAGAACTGGACCAAAGAAAGCGAGTTCGGCGAGCGGCTGGGCGCGCATGGCGGAGTATGGGAATGTCCGAACCTTTTTACGCTGCAGGAGAAGGACCGGACCCGGTGGGTGTTACTGGTCAGCAATAATCCCGGCGGCCCCAATGGCGGTTCGGGTACGCAATACTTTTTGGGTGACTGGGACGGGCATCGGTTTACACCCGGCGATACCAGTACCCGGTGGGTCGACTATGGACCGGATGATTATGCCGGTATCACTTTCAATAATACGGGTGGGCGACGAATATTCCTGGGATGGATGAGTAACTGGGAGTACGCGAACCAGGTGCCGACCGCTACCTGGCGTAATGCGATGACCATACCTCGTGAGTTGAGTCTGCGGCGTCAGGGAGAGAAGTTGTACCTGGCGTCCCGGCCAGTGAAGGAGATAGACAGGCTGAAGCCCGGTCTTTATACTCTTCACCTGTCCGGTATTCCCGTCCATGACTTTTCGCTGCATTTTTCCAACGCTGGCGGTGACGAGCTTGTCATTGGCTATGACCAGTCTGCCAATCAATATTATATCGATCGCAGCCGGGCAGGCCATGTCGGTTTCCATCCCGGATTTGGGAGCAGATATACGGCGCCCCGCGTGAGCACAGTAAAAAAAATAAACCTTACGGTGGTAATGGACGCCTCTTCGGCAGAGCTGTTTGCAGACGATGGGCTGACGGTGATGACAGCGGTGTTTTTTGCTGATCAGCCATTGAGCACCGTGCGGGGGGAAGGTGTTGCCATCAACGAATGAGCAGCACCACTCCCTGCAGCGATCTTTTCTGTCCTTCGAAATTCTCATATTGTATCATCCAGGCGTAAGAGCCGGCTGGTAATGGTTGCCCATTTCGCGTGCCATCCCATCCTTTCGTATTGTCCCGGGTAGAATAAACCATCTGGCCCCAACGGTTATAGATGACCAATTGATAATTCATCAGGTAGGGGCTATGCATGGGGCGAAAAAGATCATTATTCCCATCGCCATTGGGTGTAAAGGCATTAGGAATAAAGAAACTATCACATCCGGGCGTCATCACCAGGCGAAGTCTGGTTTTTATGCTATCAACGATACAACCATCCCTATTGACGATCAGAAAGGAAAGCGGGCCTTCATTCAGGCCCTGAATAATGCTGCCATTGGCGTAATAAATATCGTTAAGCTTCAAAAGATAAGAAGGTCTGGTGCCGTCGACCTGTATGCTGACCGAGCCGCTGTTGAGTTCCCGGCAATTGGGGTTGACAGAGTCGACGGCGATGCTAAGGTTGTCTTTGTTGAAAGGACGGAGATCTACTGTCGTATCCCAGGTGCAGCCATCTTTATCCATTGTCTGTAACATGTATGACGCACCGGCTAGCCCGGGATAACTCCGGTCTGCAGTAACAGGGCCGTTGTCAAGGCTTGTTTTATATGTACCAGTCGGTCCGTTGATCGATAGGCTGATACTTCCATCGTCGGGAACGCAGGTGGGGTCTTTGACCGTAGCCTGGATGATTGGTTCTGTATTCCTTATAGACCCTACTTGTATGATCGTATCATACCGGCAGGTGGTTGAATGGACGAGGCCGAGTTTGTAAAAGCCTGCATCCAGACCGGTGAGAGAGAACTGGGGTTGGGGTTGGTCATTTAGGAGCACCCGTACCGTCTGCAATGTTATTTCAGGGGCGGGTGTGATAAGGATGTTTCCACTGATGGCAGTACAAACCGTTGGGTTAACTGTTACATGATCGATAAAGGTGACCTGGGTCCTGTAGCTCAGGGTGAGCGTAAGGTCCTTTTCACAATGCCCGCCATCGATGACTTTTATATGATAACCCCCTGCATCAAGAGCCCCGAAATGCGGCGATGTTTGCGCCATTCCGTTATTGATACTGAACAAAAGGGGTAAGGTTCCTGTGGAAGCCTGAATATCAATAACACCATCTATCTTGTAGCAATTGAAGGGGTCGGCGGATCGAACGTCAAAATTAGCTGAAAGTCCGGGGGTGAGGGTAAAGGTCGAATCTTTGGAGCATCCTTCCTGCGTGGCGATGTGAACGGTATGACTGCCCAGGGGCAGTGTTTCAAAAATGCCGGTTGTGTTGGTCGTAATCCCATCCAAAGTATAGGAGAGGGGGTTCTTTGAAGCACTATTGGCAAAGATATGTGCGCTGCCGGTGGTGGCGGTTCCGCAGGGCGATTGCAAAAAGACCGAGTCGATGCTAACACCAAGGGTTGTGCCGTCTTCTACCAGGCTGGCTGCATCCAGGACATATTGCGACAGATCGCAGACTTCCCCCGTAAAGGTCCGGGTGTCAGGATCGATACCGACCAATTGACTGGTGACCTGTCCGTTTAGCGTTCCCAGGCCATATAATTTGTTTTTACTGCAAGTAGAAGGTACCGTTACCAGACCGAAAAAAGTATAACCATTATTGCCTACTATAGGTTCGGCAACCGCGGGATCATCAGGATCCACAGAATATATTCCGCTAAACGAAGCGATCAGCAGCCTGGTGCCTATAAAGGCCAGGTCGCCGGAGGGATAAAATGGTACGACGCCGAGATGATCGAGTTGGGCCGTATGCGGGTTGAAGCGAAAAATAATATTGCCGGGCTCTATTCCATATAAAAGTCCATTTTTATCGCAGGTCAAATTGTTTTGCACTATATCAAGCGGAGCATTGGGGACGGGGGTACAGATGCCCGGTGATCTAAGGTCCATCCAGTAAAGACCAAAATCCGGGTATGTGGCTATATACAAGGTATCCTTGAAGCGGGCGATACTGAACGGCTTGCAGGAGGGACAGGAAAGGAAAGTAGCATTGAGATTCGTATAGTTGCAGGTGCCATCCTCTATGACATATATATCAGTGCTGGTATTGAACAACACCGTCTGGCCTTTACAGCAGCAATAGGCCAATAAAATGGCAGTTAGGCTAAGGGCTATCCTTTTCATAGCAGGTTTAGGGGTCTTCGGGGCGGATATTCGTTGCTAAAGTAAAAAAAAAGGGCGGCCTTGCGACCGCCCTTTTTGCAATGAAAAGTTAATTTACTGTACCAACAATTTCTGCGTAACCACTGCTTTCGCACTGATCGCTTTCACCGTATACACTCCTTTCGCCAGCTGGCTGATATCCACTGGGATATTGGCCGTGCCGGGCGTAGTCATGAACTGTTGGACCGTCTGACCGTTGAGGTTGACGATCTGGATGGAGAAGGCCTCACCGGAGCTGCCTACGAACAGATTGGCTGTGTTGTGTGCCGGATTGGGGCTGATATGCAATGTCAGCGAAGCTCCGAAGTCGAGTACTACCGTTTTCGAGTAGGTCACCTTGTCGTCGAGATCCACCTGCCGCAGCCGGTAGTAGTTCTTCCCTGTCAACGGCTGCGCGTCCGTGAAGCTGTATTTGGTAGTCGTCGAGCTATTGCCCCGTGCGGCTACTGTTCCGATGGCGCTAAAACCACTATTGTCCCCACTGCGTTCTATTATGAAAGACGCACTATTGCTTTCCTGCGCCGTCGTCCAGGACAGTTTTGCCGTGGTCTGCTGACGTACCGCTGAAAAGTTCAGCAGCGTTACCGGCAGGGCTACCGGCGGGTTGAAGCTGAACTGCGTGAAGACGGGGTAGTGGTCGGTGGTCGTCGTCCCGTATTTAGGCACCAAAGTGCTAACGTCCGAGAGGACGGTGGCGGAGGACGGCAGATACCATTTTGCCAGGGCGCTGTCAACGATGACATTGTCGATGACGCTGCTGTAGTTGACATCGGAGTGCTGGCCCTGCTGGCTCAGGATCATGGTGGGGAAGCTATAATGTCCGGTATTATCCGTGAACACTTTATAGGATGAGTAAGGGGGATTGACACCAGCGGTGATCGTCTGGTTAAGGTCGTCGTTGAAGTCCCCCAGCACCATCACGTTCCCGTCATTATACTGCGACGTTCTCAGCAGCGAGTCCAGGGCAGTGGCGCCATTCTGCCGGCGGGTATAAGCCGTCAGCACGGGTGCAGTATTGGCCTTGGCATGAATATTAACGAAATGGATAATCTTGTTAAGGGTGCCTCCGTCCGGATTGTTGAGGGTCACGCTGGCCGTGAGCATGTAGGGGAACCTGCCGCTTGCCCAGTCATTATAATAGCGGGTGGCGGTATCCGCTGCCATATTAATGCCGGTGGTGAGCAGACTATCGGTACGGATCACCGTGATCTTTGCCGTGTTATAGACAAAGGCCAGTTTCTGCACCTGGTTCAACGGTTCCGGAACGGCGATCGAGGTATTGGAATAAGAACCATAGTTGTTGATCATATAGGCATAACCCGGCATAGACGATACGATACTGGCCAGTGCAGGCTCATTGACCACTTCCTGTAAGACATAGAGGTCTGCGTGCAGGCTGGGCAGGATGATCCCTACATTCTGTTCCTGCAGGGCTTTGTCGGCGACGCCTAAGGTGGGATCAGGAGTGCCGAACCAGTTGAGATTCCAGTCTACGACGCTGAGCGTGGTGGTCGGGTCGATGCTGTTGCCTTTCACATTGACGATGGCGACGGTATCGGAGATCTTTACCAGCAGGGAATCATTGAACTGGCTGTTTGAAATGCCGGGTGCAAAACGGATAAAAAGAGATTCGCTCTGATCGTTAGCTGTAGCCTTATCGATGACCAGGGAGTCGGTGAAATTGGTGCCGTCCGCTGAGATCGTGTAGTTGCTGTTGCGTGACACGATCGTCAGGTCTGATACCAGGTCGTTCCCGATGACATTCAGTTTCTTATCCACCGTATTGCCTGGAGCGGCATAGCCGAACAGCAGGTTGGATGTGCTCAGCGTGAGGCTGGGCGGAGGGGGGGTGGGAGAGTCATCGAGTCTTAGGTCGTCCAGTGTCCAGCGGGACCCATCGTCCGTCGTGGACGTATATACAAAGGCGATATACACGCTGTTCTGCCTGTAATTAGACAGGTTGATATTGGCTGTGCTGGTCCAGGTATCCGAGCCTGAACTGGGGAATTTGCCGTTGAGGTCCGTCCAGGTAGCCAGACGGGGATCTCCCGTGCCGGTGTAGTTGGTGGATACTTTCAATTGCAGCAGAGCGCCGGCAAAGGCGTTCCTGCTCCAGAAGCTCAGCAGGGGAAAGTGGTCGGCGGCAATACCCGTAAGGTCAAATTTCGGAGAGATGAGCCAGTCCTCGTTGACGTGGTCGGCGTTGTTGGCAAACCCGTTGATCTGTACTGCGGCGCCAAAGGGCGAAGAACCCTGGGGCGCGCCGGGGTCACGACCAAAAGTGGTGCAATCCCATACCTGGTCGCCGGTGGCATTGTAGGTAGAAAAACCGCCAGGCAAAAGGCCGCTGCCCGAGCAGGTATTGAAATCGTTGACATACGGGAATGAGGCAATGGCGGTATTGCTGTTGTATGTGGTGAAACTCCATGTCGCCGGTGACAGACCCGCGAAATTATTTCCATAGACATCCTGGATAGCACCGGCGCTGATGGCGATGGCATAGGAGGTGTTGGGAGCCAGCGGTGTTGTAAAGCTCAGCGTATCGTTGCTGAGGACAAACTGGTTGTCGTTGATGTCAATGGGTGTTGTGGCAGTACCGTTGACCGTCAGGGTTACGCTGCCGGTGGCTTTTACAACGGGTTTGCTGAACACCAGGAAGGGGACATAAGAGACCGGTACGTCGAGCCGGCCCGATGGCGGATTAAGACTCGAAACCACGGGCGCCGTTGTCGTATAGGTGCTGTTACGCGGCAGCGGTACGGTGAGGTGAAAATCTGTCGAGTTATTGTCGTGGTCGAGACCGTCGACCACCCTTGTGATAGAGGTGGTGTTGCTGAGACCCGGTGCGGCGGCCGTCTCAAAACCGTTGGCCGTACCATAGCCGACCTTGTCGATGACCGTTCCACCTGAGGGATCGGCGCCTGACTGCGCGGTGGTAGAGTTGACCAGGATGACCTTGCCGTTGGTAGCGCTCATAGCAAGCACGTTGGCCGGAATGGCATCCGGGGTGGGCAGGGGCTGGGGCGAATTGGCGCCGGCGCCTTCCTGGACAAGGAAGAAGCTGTGGCGGGGTATGATCCCGCTGAGCGCAGAGACCGCCCAGCTAGTGCCTCCGGAGCTGGCATATTGCACGGACCAGCCGCTAAGGTCTACGGCTGTATCGGCATCGTTATACAATTCGACAAAATCATTATTGTATTGGGCGCCGGAGTTGCCGCCACCTCCATACACCTGGTTGATAACGATGTTGGCAGCGGCCGGATTATTCGTTGTGGCGTTGGCTGTCACGGAGTTGGAATAGTTATTCGAGCCGTCGACAGACCAGGCGCTGTAAAAATACTTTGTGCTGGGGGTAAGACCTGTCTGCTGGAAGGGCAGACCGGCAGCCGGACCGTTATACAGGACGGTGCCGCCGCCGCTGATCGTGGCGCCTGCCGCGAGGGCTCCTGTGGGAGTGCCGAACGTAGCGCTGGTGTTGTAGGCGATGAGGATATTGTCGCCGGCGGCATCGGCGGTAGCGGTAATATCGATCGCACGGGCGGAAGCTGCTGTTGCCGTCAGGCCGGCGGGTGAAGCTATGTTAGGATTGACTGTGCCGGACAGGGCTACTGTCTGGTCAGTGGCACCTGTAGAAGAGAGGGTGAGATTACCGGAGACCGGTCCCACAGGTGTCGAAGCGCTGATGCGAACATATATGGGACTGGCGGCTACTGTCCCGCCGCCGGCTGTCAGTAGCTGCGATGTAGCGAAATTGCTGTTATCCAGCGATACTTCATACCCTGACGGTGCAGTCGCGGTGATATCGCTCGTCAGGTTGCTGCCGCTGACGGTAACGGACTGGGACGTCGAAGCCGTGCCTACGATAGTGCTGAAGGCAGCGGGTGTACCGCTAACGGTAACAGTAGGTTGTGGAGTAGCGGTACCTGTAACGTTGACGGTGACAGCCAGGTCATCGATGCGCCAGTTGACCGTGCCCGAGGCGGGGCTGCTTGTGCCGTTGGGCCCATAGCTATAGATGCGGATCGTTATAGGCTGGCCGGTGGTTCCCACGATAGTGGTGATACCTGTGTTGGTCCTCAGGCTCCAGGCCGTACTGCCGGCCGAGGTGATCAGGGCGCCGCTGATGGGGGTGGCGTAGTTGTCCAGGCTGGTGCGAATGTCATAATTACCCGGTCCTGAGGCAGTAGAGCGGCTGCCGAAGTCTATTTCGGTGACCGTGATCGCCTGGCTGGCAGCAGGGGTCAGCGTCCATTCAAAATAGGCGCTGGAAGCGCTGCTAAAGGCGGAGAGTTTATTGGCAGCGACCCCCGCATTACCGTTACCGGTAGCGCCGGTATAGCCGGAGGAGGCCTGAGTTGCGGACAGGAGGGTCGATGCGCCAAAGCTGTTGCCGGATGTCACTACCGGTGTGGACAGACCGGCCGGCACCGTGCCTGATATGGGAGCAGCGGTCCAGGGACTGGCGGAGCCAAAATCCCATTTGATGGTGGAAACCTGCGCCTGGCTTAGGGCGGGCAATAGGAATAGCAGGACAGGTAAAATTGTCGTGTAAAGTTTTCTCATTCAAAAAAGCATTTTTTGTGAAGGGTTAATGGTCTGACAGGCTGAGGAGATTGGAGAGATTTTGCAGAGGATAGGGTAGCAAATCTACCGTTTAGCCTCATGCGGTGTGCGTGGGAGATAAAAAATAATTATTAAGAAAAAGGCCACTCCGGATGGGGCGGCCATTCACTTGTTTCGCTGGTGACTAAGTATTGTAAAAGATTGTAATTCGGCCAGTTCACTGGTAATTAGTGTGGTAGCTAGTGCGGTGATTAGTGCGGCTCAACCATTTTTACAACACAGGGCCTCACCATGGCTGGTCCAGGCGCCGGGATGGGCGTAGGGGTGGGAGCAGCTGCCGGTTCGCGGGATGCGGTTGCTGCCGGCAATGCCGTACTGCGGAGGAAGTAGCGGCCTCCGATGAGCAGTGCGACCAGCATGACCATTCCGCCGTGCAAATGAATGAGGTCTTCCCGGAATGGGACGGCAATATCGGCGCGAATGCCGAATGAGTCGATGCCGTTGCGCACTTGTTTGGGCAACTGATCTTCTATCAGGTAATAGAGACCGCCAGCTGTCACCAGGCAGATCAGCAGGACCAGCCAGCCGGTAAAAACGGCCCAGCCTTTTTCACGCAATAGTCTACCCCGGGAAGCGCGGTGACGGGACAACTCCGGTGTGATCACCACCAGGTAAAAAAAGAGAAAGAGAAAACCTACGGGTAACCAGTCTATCACCGGCAGGCGAAGGGGAATGTCCAAAAAGATGATCATTGGTTGAATGCCTCCGCAATTACCCACCCAGGGTAGGAGACGGATGATCCAATACTGCTCCAGTAAAATGGAGATCAATAGCAGCGGGGCGATGAGAAGAAAAGACCCTCTCCAGCCGGCGGGGCTAGGCATATAAATGTTTTTTTGCGTGAATGTTCAATCAGAGATACTACCGGGGTAGAAGGCTATTCATGGGAGATTGGGAGATGAATGCGGATAAAACGCGAATAGCATGCCGCGCAATATAAATGAATTGCCAAAATATCGTTAAAGGCCAGCGGCTGTGTGAAATTAAAAGTAAGGGGCGTGTGTAATTTTTCCGGTGGGCGCATCCTTTTGAAAAATAATTGCTATGCGACATCTTTCGGGCTTTATCGCCCTTCTTTTTGTCCTGCCTGCTCTTGCCCAGATGCCCACTATGAAGACCAATGGGGAAAACTCCCAAACCGTATTCCTTCAAAAGCTGGACGTGGACGTAAAGATCACCGGCACCCTTGCGACGACTACCTGGACGATGACATTTAAAAATTCTTCCAACCGTCTTTTGGAAGGCGAACTTAATTTCCCCCTGCCGCAGGGCACGAGTGTTTCACACTATGCATTGGATATAAACGGCCGGCTGCGGGATGCCGTGCCGGTAGAAAAGGAAAAAGCTACCCTGGCATTTGAAAATACCGAACGTCGCAAGATCGATCCGGGTGTGCTGGAGAAAGTAGACGGCAATACTTTCCGTACGCGCATCTACCCGATAAATGCTGGCGGCGTCCGTACCGTCGTCATTGGTTATGAACAGGGATTGGGCTGGGAGCGTCAGACAGACCTGCGTTATCACCTACCGCTGGCCTTTCCCAACGTCATCGAATCTTTTGGCATCCATATCAACGTATTGGGCGTCAGCACCCGGCCGCAATTTGATGGAGAGACCGACCCCTCTTTACAGTTCGGCGAGTGGAACAACTCATGGACGGCTTCGCGGCAATGGAGTCATTACCAGGCGGATAGATCCATCGAGATCCGGATACCCCAGCCGCCTGGCGCCGGGACTATCCTCATGCAGCAGTCGGGGAATCATTATTTCTATGCCGCCAGCGTTTTCCCTGTCCAAAAGAGACTCGAAAAACCAGCACCTCATCATATCACCCTGCTGTGGGATGTTTCGCTCAGCGGACTACAGCGGGATCATAAAAAAGAACTTTCCCTGTTAGAAGCATATTTTTCCCGGCTAAAAAATGTAGAGGTCACCCTGGTGGAATTCAGCAATGCCGTCCAGGAGCCAAAAAACTTTTCCGTGCGCGACGGAAACTGGTCCTCGCTGGACAAACAGCTGCAGAATACGGTGTATGACGGCGCTACACAATTCGGGGTGTTGGATCTGACCCGATATGCGGGCGACGAATTCCTGCTGTTCAGCGACGGGCATTCCACCTTTGGCAGTGATAACCTGAAACCGGGCAATCACCCCGTGTATGTCGTGACGGCATCGGCGGGCGCCGACTATCCCTTTCTCGAGTCGATAGCCGGCCGTTCGGGCGGCGAGCTGATCAATCTTGAAAATATATCCGTGGCGGCGGCGCGTGACCGGCTGTTCTATCAAACGCTACAGTTCATGGGAGTCAAAGCCACCGAAGGCGTCGAAGAAAGTTATCCGTCCCTGCCGGCCCCGGTGACCGGGAGTATAACGGTGTCGGGTATATGTTATCAGCCAGAGAAAAATATCGTCCTGCAATTTGGCTATGGAGGAAAAGTATGGAGCGAGGAGACGGTGAAGTTAAATTTTAGCCGGCAACAAACCGCTACGTCAATTCCGGAGCATATCTGGGCGCAAAAGAAGATTGCGGAACTGGATACCCGGTATGAAGATAATAAACTCGAGATACAGCATCTTGGGCGCCGGTATGGTATCGTTACCCGGAATACGTCCCTCATCGTATTGGAAAATATCAATGACTACATTACCTATCAGATAGAGCCGCCGGCCGAGCTTCGCGAAGAATATGACCGCATCCTGAAAGGACGGGAACGGCTCACCTGGCAGAGCCGCAGGCAGGTGACAGACAACGCGGAGCAGTATTTTAATGAATTGCTCGGCTGGTGGAATGGGGCGGTTCGTCCGGCGCCTCGGAAGGACGTCGCAAACAACGACGCTCCATCCCGTTGGGGGAATACCGATAGTACGGCCGTTCGCATTCGCGGCAATGCCAGCCCTGCGGCTGCGCCACCGCCTCCGGCCGGCGAGATGCAGGAAGTAGTTGTTACCGGCTATGGGACCCAACGCAGAAGAGCTGTCACGGGAAGCGTAAGCACGCTCGAAGCAAGCGACATCGGGAGCGGATCCCGTGCAGAAAAGTCTGACCGCGCGCGATTTGGGGCTTCATATAAGAAAGCAGCCGATCGGGAGGCGGATAAAACAGAGGAGCGGGGATCGGTTGGCGACGGGACCTTTACCGCGCTGCATGCCGAGGTCAGCACCGACTATCTGAACAAGCTGAAGGCCGCCGGGCCGGCGCAGCGGTATTCGCTGTATCTTCAATTGCGGAAGGAGAATATAAATACCCCCTTGTTCTATTTTCATACCGCTGATCTTTTTCTGGCCGAAGGGGAAAAAGTGCTTGGGCTGCGCATACTTTCCAATATTGCCGAGCTGGAGGCCGAGAACTATGAGCTTGGCAAACTGCTGGCCTATAAGCTGAAGGAGCTGGGCGAGACTGCTGCGGAATTGTCCGTCTTTAAAAAAGTCCTCGAATGGCGCCCCTTCGAGCCACAGAGCTACAGGGACTATGGTCTGGCGCTGGAAGACGCGGGCTACTACCAGCAGGCCCTGGATACCTTGTACTTTGCGCTGACAAAAAATTATGATGCCAGCATCAATGCCTTGTATCCCGGGATAGAAGAAACCCTTTTGCCGGAGATCAACAACCTCATCGCCCGTCAGAAAGGAAAGCTTGACATCAGCCGTATCCCACAAAAGCTGATCAAAGCGATGCCCGTAGACATCCGTGTCGTGCTCAACTGGAACCGACCCAGCACGGATATCGATCTCTGGGTGACTGACCCGGACAACGAAAGGTGTTTTTATGGCCACCGCAGTACGGCAATGGGAGGCAGGATCTCGCAGGATTTTACCCTCGGACTGGGGCCAGAGCAGTTCCTGCTGAAAAAGGCGGTGAAAGGCCGGTATAAAGTGGAGGTGAATTATTATGGAGACACCCAGGTAAAACTGGCCGGCGAGACCTCCATCATGGTCGAGATCTACACCAATTATGGCACACAGCAGCAAAAGCGCACTGTTATTACCCTGCAGATGGAACGTCATGCAAAAGGGGCCGTATACGTAGGGGATTTTGATTTTAAGTAGAAGCCTGCTATCGATTTTGAGATATTTTTGATGAATGAACAGGCTTACAAGACAAGATTGGTTTTGGGCATGTTTGGGGATGGTCCTTGTCTGGATCATCTTCAAACTTTTTTACCCGTACGCCGACTATTTTACAGACTCCTATAGTTATATCCAGGCCGCGATGCATTGCGATATCATCGATTACCGGCCCATCGGTTATTCGATCTTTCTGCGGCTGGTACATATAGTGTCGTCCTCGGACACCTTCCTGGTCACGTTGCAGTATGTGCTGGTGCAGATAGCCAGTCTGTCCCTGCTGATCAGATTGCAGCGGTTGTGCCGGCTCGGGGGATGGGCGCCGCGATCGATATTGTTTTTCATCGTACTCAATCCGGCGATACCGTATACCTGCAACTACGTATCCAGCGATGCCTTGTTCATTGCCCTGAGTCTGATATGGTTCAATCTCCTTATCGGTATTGTTCTACGTCCCTCCTGGGGGCGGCTGGGGTTACAACTGCTATTGCTGGCCTGCATTTTCAATATCCGGTATGTCGCGTTATATTATCCTGCCGTAGCGGCTATCGCCTTTTTCCTGATGCGAAAAGATCTTTTGTTCAAGCTGGCCGGCATCGGGACAAGCATGGCGGTGGTATCAATCGGGACGATGTGGGTAAAATCCATTACCCGGGAGGAGACGGGTGCTGCCATCTTCTCTGCCTTTAGCGGGTGGCAGATCGCCAACAACGCCTTACATATCTATCCTTATATCCCTGTGGACGCCAGCGATATGCCTTCACCCGAAAGTCAGGAACTGGCCGGTTATGTCAGGACCTGGTTCGACAGCGCCGGACCCGCGCTGGCAAAAAAGAGACCGGTGGCCACCACGGCGTATATGTGGGAGCGTAGTTCGCCCCTTCATCAGTATATGAGTGTTTATCAGAAACGGCATTCGCTTTCTTATTTTACTGCCTGGAACAGGGTAGGGGTAGTCTTTACGGAATATGGATATCATCTTGTGCGAAAACATCCCGTGGCTTTTGGCCGGTATTATATCTGGCCAAGTCTACAGAGTTATTTCTATACTCCATTGGATGTGTATGCTGTTTACAATGAAGGTCATACGGAAGTGGACAGGGTGGCTCAGCATTGGTTCGGCTACAAGAGCACGCGTGTAAAGGTGAGCTCGTCTACTTTTCAGGGAACCTTTCTCGCGCCGATGCCGTCATTATATTTTTTTCTCAACATCGCATTTGCCATTGCAACGGGCTTGTTCTTAAAAGAGCGCGTTTTACGAGAGGCTAATCCGGCTTTTACGCTGTGTCTCCGCTTAGCCGCATCCTATCTGCTGGCTAACGTTGCCTTTTGCGTCTTTGCGTCACCGACGGTTCTTCGGTACCAGGTGTTACCGGTGATCTTACTTTTTGTATTCACCGTATACGCGATACATTTCGTAACTTGTCGTTATGGAGATCAGTCTATTACCCGTCAGCGCCGGGCTTGAGTTATACAGGCGGCAAGCCGAGCGGCTGTTCGAAGAATATATAACAGGTGATCCCGCCGTAGTCAACTTTATAAGGAGCAATCATCCCCGGCTGCGTAAGTGGGCAGAAGCGAATTGTCCATACGCGTCGGTCACTCCTGCCGATATCCAGCAGGCGATGGCCAGCTGGTATTATTTCGACAGCTGGATGCATCTGGTGGAATGGGTAGCGGCGGTGACGCAAAAAAATTCTGCCGTCTTTTTGTTTGAATCTGCTGTAGAAGCCATCTTCAACGGCGACCTTACGCGACTGTCTGCGCTGCTGCGGGAAGAGCCGGCCCTGGTGAAGGCGCGATCGATGCGGCAGCATTGTGCAACGCTGTTACATTATATCGGAGCGAATGGGGTGGAATACTACCGGGGTCATTACCCGGCAAATGCCGTTGAAATGGTGAAAATATTATTAGCCGCCGGCGCTGAAGTGGATGCGGAAGCTGACATGTATCATGGAGGCGCTACGACCTTGGGTCTTGTGGCCACCAGTATACACCCCACCAGGGCGGGGGTCATGTATCCTTTGTTAGAAGCCTTACTGGATGGTGGGGCGGATATCGACCGTCCGGGTGCAGCCGGCAACGGACAGTGTGCCGTCAATGGATGCCTGGCCAATGGCCGGCCGGAGGCGGCGGATTTTCTTGCCCGTCGTGGCGCCATGCTGGATCTCGAAGGGGCATCGGGTGTGGGGAGGCTGGATGTCGTCCGAAGTTTTTTCAACGAGGATGGCAGTCTGAGAGCATCTGCGATCAAGGTGCAGATGGACAGGGGGTTTATATGGGCCTGTGAATACGGGCAGACGGCAGTCGTTGAATTTTTGCTCGGCAAGGGAGCCGACCCGGCTGCGCCGATGGATGGAATGAACAGCCTGCACTGGGCTGTTATGGGCGGACATCTCGATACGATCAAGCTGCTCATCGACCGGAATGTGTCGGTGGAAACGGAGAATGTCTATGGTGGGACGGCCCTTAGCACGGCTTTTTGGGCGACAGTCAATCATGAAGAGGTGTATCGCTGGCCGGGTTTTACGGACGATCTGTCGGTGATCGAGGTGTTGTTGAATGCGGGGGCAAGGATCGAGGCGGGGACGCTGGATTGGTTTGAACGTCAAAATCTTCCCGCGGGGAAAAAGGCGGCGATAGAGGATCTGCTGCAGAGCTATGGGGCGGAGAGCTGAGGGGGGCCGATGCGAGTGTGGGAGCGCCGGAGGGTGGTGTTGGGGTGTAGAGGAGCCGGATGCGGCGGCGGGCGGGGCTTGGACAAGGGGCGGATGGGGCGCGGCCGCTGCTAAAATTGCTTATTTTTTTAGCTGAACTCTTTTATGTAATTTAAATTTCTAATATACACTAACGATGCAATCAAATCCTTCACAACCGCTGTCTTCTGCTGAAAAGAATCCGTTGTCCTCTCTCGATGTATGGGAAGACGATCTGTTGGAGCGTTATCCTGATCCGGAAACTATCGCAAAAGAAAAATCAACGGAAGAATATCGCAATTATGAAACGCCGGGCAGGGATTCCGTTCGGGAATTCTATCGCCTCAACCATACGTATCAGACCTATGAGTTCGTACAGGAGAAAAGGGCTGAGTTCCTGAAGTTCGATAAAAAAGAGATGTCCGTGTGGGATGCTTTCAATTTTCTGAACGAACTGGTGGATGATTCGGACCCTGATACCGATCTGGACCAATTCCAGCATTTGTTGCAGACTTCCGAAGCCATCCGCGCCGATGGTCATCCCGACTGGATGGTGCTGGCCGGTCTCTTCCATGATATGGGCAAAGTGCTCTGTCTTTTTGGCGAACCACAATGGGCGGTTGTCGGCGACACATTCCCTGTAGGTTGCGCTTATTCCGATAAGATCGTCTATCCCGAATTCTTCAAAAATAATCCTGACTACAGCGATCCCCGTTATCAGACTCCGAACGGGGTGTATTCTCCCGGCTGCGGTCTTCGCAATGTACATCTTTCCTGGGGGCACGATGAATATGTCTATCATATGATGAAGGACTATCTGCCCGAGCCCGCCCTTTATATGCTACGCTACCATTCTTTTTATGCGCAGCACCGCGAGCATGCCTACGACCATCTGATGGATGATCACGACCGGGAAATGTTCAAATGGGTGAAGCTGTTCAATCCGTATGATCTTTATTCCAAAAATCCTACGCCTCCCAACTGGGCCGAATTGAAGCCTTATTATGAGAGCCTTGTGCAGAAGTATCTGCCGGCGACCATAAAGTTTTAGGGGGGAGCGGCGCAGTCTGGCTAGAAACTGATTTTCGCGAGGCACATATATCTTCCTTTGCGGCAGGGCACGATGACCTCGCCGGCATCTATCGTTTTGCCCATCCGCGGGAAATAGGTGTAGTCATCACTTTGCCCATATAACGCCTTATCCTCTTTCAGTTGCGGATCAGTATTTAATTCCCCGTATGTATTGATACTTTGTGCGGTGAGATAGTCCTGGCGCCGGATATGGACATTATACAGGAAATACAATAATCCGTTCCCGATGATGATTTTGTAACCGAGTTTGGCCGGTATGCCGTCGAGTTGAGGCGTATGAAAAATATTGACCCACTGTGCTATCCCCGTGCTGTCCAGGCACATGATAAGCCCGGATTCAGAGCTGTATCCGGCAGCATTTGTACCTGTATGCCATAGCCGCCAGGGAAAATAATGATCATGTTCGTACGGGTCGTACCAGGCATATTCGGTAGCCACTGATCGCGACACCCTGGGCAGATAGTTCCACCTGCTGAAAAACGTGCGGATACTCGAACCGATCTGCTGCGCCTCGATAGTATAGCTGCCATCCTTACGCAGGTGCATCTCCTGTAAATAGAAGTCATTAAAAATAGTTTTTGTATTGCGTTTCTGAACAAGGATACGCATGCTGTCGGACAGGACGGTCAGGCTGATCTTATCGCTTGTTTGTCCGTTGGCATCCCGTACCAGGCAAAATAATCCTTCGATATCCCCTTCCGGATGCCTGCTGTAAAAGGAGCTCAGGATATATCTTTTATTCCGATTGTCGATCAACAGGTGAATATCGTCCACGCTGATAGACGCCGGAGCGACATAGGTATAATTGAGGCTGTCTTCGTAGCGGGGCAGGATAAAAAGAACGGCTTGCTGCGCATTGTGATACTTTGCCTTTCCTTCCAGACCGATGAAAATGAAATTCCCTTCATTATCGATGCGGAACTCGCTGAGATATTCCGAACCTGGCATGGTTAGTACATGTGTCGATCTTCGTAGGGGGTGAAGCTCCTTATCGAACAAAATGCTGTTTAGAACAGGGGGATGCGCAGAGGATATGTTTTCATTGAACAGAAGTATATTTTTTTTGTCCTCGCTGTAGATGGCAGTATAGATCTGGCTTTGATAGTGCATATCCATTACTGTAGTCTGATCCATCTGTATCGGGTCGCCAATGAGGTCGCCATCCATGTTGACTTTTGCGGCCATACAAAAGATGGTGTGTTTGACGAGATATTGATAAAAGATATAAAAGAAGTCGTCATAGACCAGGAAATGGACACCGGAGATCTCTTTGGGCAACGGTAATACCTTTTCTGTCCGCAGATCCATGTCAGAGTCATATATGACTATCTTGCTCTGCTCGATGCCATTTTCCGGTCCCGTCGCAGGGCCGGTATAATACTGAAAAGGAGTGGGATTAGCATAGCTGAGAAGGGGTCCCTCAGAATAGCGTCCGGTGAATGGATTACCCATATAGACAGCTTTATACACCAGGATATTATCACCGTGTTTGGTAATGACATCAAATCTGGAACGGTTAAAATCCTGTTTTTCCGGTGGGGAATAAACTATTTTTTGGGCCTGCGATGTCTTGGAGAAAAGAAGGGCCAAGAAAAAGACATAGGATGATAAGGGTTTCATACATTCGGGTTGTCGTTACTGAAATTAATCATTTACCTTGGCATGGGAAAATCACCGGCTATGGTATAATGACTTTTTAATGATGGTATAATCCCTTTTTAATAAGAAGCGCATGAGAAAGCTCCTTTTTATCGTCCTGATCTTTTCTTCCTGTCTGCTGCATGCTCAGCCCTGGCAGCCTGTCTGGGAATCGCTCGATCGCCGGCCTGTGCCGGGATGGTATACGGATGCCAAGTTCGGTATCTTTATCCACTGGGGTGTTTATTCGGTACCCGGGTATAGCAAAAAAGGGCAATATGCCGAATGGTACCAGGAGGGGCTTAATAGCGGTGACACGACAAGGATCAACTATCATAAGGCAAAATTCGGCGATCTCACCTATTACCAGCTGGCCGACCAGTTCAAGGCTGAATTATACAATCCTGACGAATGGGCGCAGGTGATCGAACGTTCCGGCGCCCGTTATGTCGTACTGACCTCCAAACATCACGACGGGTTTGCCAACTGGCCCAGTAAAGAGACGGCAAGGGCCTGGAGCATGCCCTGGAATGCCGGTGTCACCGGCCCGCACCGCGATCTGCTGGGCGATCTGTTCACCGCGCTGCGTAAGACCTCCGTTCATGCAGGCATGTATTATTCGTTGTATGAATGGTATAATCCCATCTGGCTGAAAGACAGACCGCGATATGTCTCCGACTATATGCTGCCACAGATGAAGGACCTGATCACGACCTACAAGCCGGATGTTTTCTGGACGGACGGCGACTGGGAGGCCAGTGATACGCTGTTCCGGTCGCGGGAGTTCCTTGCCTGGCTATATAATGAGAGTCCTGTGAAAGACAAGGTCGTCACCTATGACCGTTGGGGCAAAGGGATCCGATTCCACCATGGCGGCGTATATACGCCGGAATACCAGCCCGATCTCGACGTGAAGGATCATTATTGGGAAGAGAGCCGGGGCATGGGTTTTTCTTATGGGTACAACCGGGCAGAAGACTCCTGGGATTATAATTCCCCTCAGTCCCTGGTGCTGCAACTGATCGATAAGGTCAGCAGGGGTGGGAACTTCCTGCTGGACATCGGTCCGGACGAACATGGCAAGATACCTCCGATAATGGAAGAAAGGTTGCTGCAGATAGGTGACTGGATGAAGATCAACGGCGAAGCCATTTATGGGGCCAGCCGGTGGAAGACGGCTTCGCAATGGGGCAGCGGCCGGCGCGATTACAAGCCCGCGAATGGGGGAGGGGACCTGTTGTTAAAATTGACGGTAGATCCCGACCCGGGGTATGCCGTAAAAGAATGTTTTTTTACGTATAACCGCGGGCGGAAGGACCTCTATATATTTCTTCCCAAATGGCCGGCTGTGGGGGCTGCCGGCGCGGCTGCGGGGTTCACCGTACAGGATCTTGTCCTGCCGGCGGGCGCTGTCGTCGAACTGCTTGAAACGCACCAGGCTCTGACCTGGAAACAGACGGGGGGGAATGTGCGGATCAGCCTGCCGGCTTTCGATCCGTCCCGGATGACCAGCCGGTATGTCTATGTAATCAGGATCCATAATGTCTCAGAAAAATAATGTTGTTGCATGAAAAAAGGTAGTTTATTGATCAGTGCCTGTCTATGGCTGATGGCAGCTTTTGCCCAGCCGCCGCGTCAGCGTCTTAACTTCGATGAAGGCTGGAAATTTCACCTGGGTCACGGCACTGACCCGCATCGTGATTTCAATTACAATATTGGCAATATCCTCGCCAAGACGGGGGATGCGGCGAACACCTGTATCAAAATGGATTTTGATGACCGGGCCTGGGCTTCCGTGCGATTGCCACATGACTGGGTCGTTGGTCTTCCATTTTCGCAGGTGGACAATGACGACGTAGACTCGCATGGCTATCATACGGTGGGCGCGCTCTTTCCGGAGAACTCTGTCGGCTGGTACCGAAAAACTTTTACTGTCGGCCGCGCCGATTCGGGCAAACGGTTCATCCTGCAATTCGACGGCATTTTCCGGGACAGCAAGGTATGGATCAATAACTGTTATCTGGGCGGGCACTTCAGCGGGTACAGCGGCTCGGCCTATGACATCACGGACTTTCTTCATTTTAATGGAAAAAACACGGTGGTTGTTCGTGCCGATGCCAGCCAGTCCGAAGGCTGGTTTTACGAAGGAGCAGGCATCTACCGGCATGTCTGGTTAAACATCATGGACAACCTGCATGTGGCCGGGCAGGGTGGGGTATTCGTCCATGCGGCAGTCACTGGCGGCGATGCCGCGGTGACTGTCGAGTCGAAAATAGAGAACAATGGATTGAAGAGTGCTGCTACCACCGTCAGTGTTTATATTGCCGATCGTGATGGCAAGAGATTGACGGAAGGGCAGGAGCAGCCCTTGACGGTACCCGTGCTGGCGTCGGGTATGACCAGCCAGACCCTTACGGTTAACCATCCGACCCTCTGGTCGCTGGAGGATCCCTATCTCTACCGGGCCGTTGTGCTCGTTAGGTCGGGTGGCCGCGTGGTAGACAGCCAGACTGTTCGTTTTGGAATACGTACGGTTACGATCGATAAGGATAAGGGGCTTTTTCTGAATGGCAAGCCCATTAAAATACAGGGGGTATGCTGTCACCAGGATCATGCCGGTGTGGGTAGCGCGTTGCCGGATCATCTTCAATATTACCGGATACAATTGTTAAAGGAAATGGGCGTCAATGCCTACCGGACCAGCCATAATCCGCCTACGCCCGAACTGCTGGATGCCTGTGACAGCCTGGGTATGCTGGTGCTGGATGAGACCCGTCTGCTCAACAGCGGGACTGAATATGGGGCGGACTTCGAACAGCTCATCCTGCGGGACCGGAATCATCCCTCTGTGTTCATGTGGAGCATCGGCAATGAAGAATGGATGATCCAGCAATCCGTCACCGGCAAACTGATCGCGCAGCACCAGGTACAACGTCAGCAGCAACTGGACCCCTATCGCACGGCTACCTATGCCGCCAATGTGGGGAATGTATATCATGGCGTCAATGAAGTCATTCCGGTGCGGGGTTTCAACTACAATCTAAAGGGGCTGGATGCCTATCGGAAGGAACATCCCGATCAACCCATCATGGGCACCGAAGTAGCCAGTACGGTATCCACCCGGGGTATCTATGAACGTGATACCGTCAACGCCTATGTGCCGGATTATGATAGCGTGGCGCCGCCCTGGGCCAGCACGGCGGAATATTGGTGGACGATCGCTGCGAACAGGGAATGGTTTATGGGAGGATTTGCCTGGACAGGGTTCGACTATCGCGGGGAGCCGACCCCTTATCGCTGGCCCGATATCAATTCGCATTTTGGTATCATGGATATGTGCGGTTTTCCCAAGACTGTTTATTATTATTATCAATCCTGGTGGACGGATAAGGATATCCTCCACATCGCGCCGCACTGGAACTGGAAGGGTAAAGAAGGGCATAGCATCCCGGTGTGGGTTAACACCAATGCCGACAACGTAGAATTATTTCTAAATGGAAAAAGTCTTGGAAAAAAGGATATGCCCCGCAACGGCCACCTGGAGTGGATGGTTGCGTATGCGCCGGGCAAACTGGAGGCTGTTGCCTATAAAAAGGGAAAAAAGCTGACGTCTAAGGTAGAAACTACCGGAGAGCCCTACCGGCTGGTGGTCACACCGGATAAGACTACCCTCAGGGCGGATGGTGAAGATGCTGACGTGTTTAATATTTCCGTCGTTGACAAAGAGGGGAGGGAAGTGCCGGATGCCGGCAATCTCATTCATTTTTCGGTTGCAGGAAATGCCCGTATCATCGGTGTTGGCAATGGAGATCCCAGCAGTCACGAGCCGGACAAATTTGCGACGGGGGGATGGCAGCGGCGTTTATTCAACGGGAAATGCCAGGTGATCGTGCAGTCGGGCGCTGCCGGAGCCGGCCCGGGCGCGGGAATTACTTTTTCCGCCACCAGCGCCGCTTTGCAGCCGGCTTCGGTTTCGGTGACGGTGCCGGGGTCCCCGTCGAAGCCTTGAGCGAAGGATCGTTAACGACGCCCATCAGCAATAAGAGATTGCGCTGTTTCTCCATCAGGACGTAGAGAAAAGGATGGTCGAAGCAGATGATGCGCGGTTGTCCCGGCCTGTGCGTTACGCCCGGGCGCATATTCTCCATCCCACCGGCGGCGGATGCGGCCTCCATGCCGTTCTCATTCACGCGGATGCAGGTGGTATGTTTGAACTGCGAAATATAGGCTTTCCGGGCGCCGGTGGAATACATATTGGAAAAATCGGCTTCTCCGTTGCTGTTGAAAGCATTGCCCATGCCGAGGCGGCCGAGCACAGGGTGAAGGTCGTTTATCGAGTAGGTATTTTCCCAGCAGGGTACAGACAGTGCTATCATCTGCGGTGTCATTTTATCCATTGCATCCTTTAGTCTGTCCGGGCTCAGTGAAAGCGCGAGACCTGTGGCAGCCGTCGATGCATTTTCAGGCAGCAGCGCGAAAAGACTGTAATTTCCCCCATCGCCGCAGGGCATTTCCACCATGGTAAACGCGGTGTCGGAAAAAGTCCGGATCACGCCTGTCCTGTTCATGTACCCCACTTTTTTGGGCGCCTCGTCCGGATGTACATAAAAGTCTTTTTTATCGCTGTGTTCTGCGGGGAAAGGAACCGACCAGTCTCCTTTAAAATAAAAAGCATTTACCAGGTACATTCCGTCACGCGGACTGCTACGATCGATGACGGAGGGGATCATATGATGGGTGTTCTGGTCGATCCATTGGTTGATATGCTGGGCAGCATCGCGGGTGCCAAAATTCAAGGGTTGCGGCTGCGTATAAAAGAAATTTCCGACAATGCTTTCATAGGTGGGGGACAGGGTAAGTTTCCTGCGATTGTACCAAATGGAGTTGGCGGAATTGATGCGGACGGTATTATCCAACAACGGCATTTGCTGGATGGTTTCCTTACAAAAACTGTTAAGATTGGGTATTGCCATATCTCCTGTATGCAGCGCTTCGGCGATGGAATCCCGTGTCGCGTGGCCAGCGCCGTTGTATAACATGCTCAGGGAGAAGTAAAGGCTCAGCGGGGAGATGAGTTTGTTGTTGGAAGTAGTGTCTTCTGCCAGTACGGCATTCATCAGATGAAAGGCAAATTGACTGTGACTCAGGGCGAATTCGGGATGGAGCCAGGGTCGGTTGTTTTCTTTTTGGCCAATGGGAAGGAAGGCCATCAGGCCTGGAAAGATGCAATAGAGTATGTGTCGTTTCATAACGTACAGCGATCTTTTCAGGCGGCTTAGCGGGCGGACAAATATATTTCTTTTTTCGAATATAAAAAATGTATCTGCCCACCCGCCGGCCCCCGTGGCTTAGATCCGCCGCAAGCTTACCAGGACTACCCCATGGCGTCTGACATCCGCCGCAAATTCGTTCTCGAACGTACCCAGGTCTTTTTGCCGCCACAGATCGCGGACGATGTATTTCCCGGTGATGCCCAGATCGGACCAGCGGACGACCACTTTTTGTATCGCGGTACTATCCCCCGGATAAAAAAGTCCGACGGCCTTGCTGCCATCTTCCAGATCTTTTGCCATTACACCCGCCTCTCCCTGGCGTGCAACGACGGTAGCCTGTTTACCCAGGGGATCCTGGTTCAGCGCCAGCACTTCGTCATTGGTGAGCAGGCCAAGGGTAAACGCATCCAATCTGGTCATATCGCATCCCAGCAATAACGGAACGGACATCAGGCACCAGGCGCTGACATGGGTATATTGTTCATCTGGTGTCAGCAGCGTAGGCCGCGGGCCTTTGCCCCAACCCACATAACCCACGATCATCATGTCGGGGTCATTCCAATGCCCGGGACCGCCATAGGGCGCCCATTTGTCCTGGGTGAAGAGCCGGCTGCTGAGACTTTTCCAGTTGTCGCGGATATCCCCACCCGTACGCCAGGCGTTGGACCATACGGCCCAGTCGGCTGCTCCGGCAAAAGGAGCGCTATTGGACAGACTGAGCACCACATCCCTTCCGCTGTTGCGCAAGGCTTCATACATGGCCTTTGTCTCGGGGACTTCAATGGGATTCCAGTCATATTTCAGATAGTCGAAGCCCCAGGTGGTAAACTGTTTGACGTCGTTGGTGAGGAATGAATAAGTGCCTATAGCATAAGGCAGCTGTTTTTTGTTGCGGGGGATATTTTCTTTTGTCTTTTCGAACAGCCCTTCCTGGGTCATGGCGGATCCGCCGATATGATGCCCATAGGATTCTACCCAGGGGGTAGAATAAATGCCGATCTTCAGTCCCATACCATGCACCTGATCACAGAGCGCCTGCATATTGGGGAAGATGGAAGAGTCGGGCAGGATAGCGTGAAAGGCTCCGCCGCGGGCGCCCTGCCAGCAATCATCGATATTGAGATAGGTCCAGCCATGGTCGATGAGACCGCTGCTGACCATTGCCTGTGCGTTGGCGGCTACCAGATCCTGCGTGATCTTTGTGGCATAGATATTCCAGCTGTTCCAGCCCATGGGCGGAGTGAGGGCAATTTTGTCGCCTACGACGATACGGAAGGGGCGGTCGGCCTTTCCGGTCTTATTGCGAACATGCAACTGTACGGTATACTCGCCAGCGGCGGCGATGGCGCCGGAAAGACGGCCTGTGGATCTGTCGAGGGTTACGCCCGGTGGCAGATGATCCGCTGTGAATTGGAGCGGTCTTGTACCTGTGACGGGAATGGTAAAGAGGATGGGGTGGCCGGGTCGTACCCCGAACACTTTTGGTCCGTTGATACGCGGGGCCGGGCCGGGCTGCGGCGTCAAAATAATTGCTGAGTCGCTGGCGGGTGCCGTGGGCGCCGGATTACTGGTCTGAGCTTTCAGAGACCCGACCGTTGTCAGGCACAGAATTAGAAAAGATAATATTCGCATGTAAAAGAAATTTTCAAAAAATTCGGGTCTCCGGGAACGCCCCCGGCGGCTTGCCGTCCTTACCATCCTGGATTTTGTACCAGGTTGGCATTGATGCCCAGATCGGAAACGCTGATGGGCATCAGGTAATAGGACGGTGTATTGAAAATACGCGGTTCCACCAGCGTTGGCTGATAGAAATCAGCGGCTGTAGCCCCTTTGATATTCATACCATATACGGGTACGTTGAACGTCCCGTCTCCCATTTTCCAGCGCCGGATGTCCCAGAAACGATGTCCTTCAAAAGCCAGCTCGATCATTCTTTCCCGGCGGATGAGGGTACGCATCTCGTCCTGTGAAAAACTGCTCTTGCCCACCAGCGCCCAAGAGGTAAGAACGCCCGGTATGCCGCTCCGGGTACGGATGGCATCGAGATATCGGATCACGGTGCTTTGCTGGTCGACACCTGCATATTCGTTCAACGCCTCTGCATAGTCGAGGTACAATTCGCCCAGCCGGAAGATGGGCCAGGGATATTTTACCGCCGTCTGCGAAGCGCTGGTGAGCACTGATGCAGGATGCACGCCCTTTTGCTGCAGGTAGCCGCCGGGGCTGAAGTCGCTTTGCGAGGCGGACCAGCCATGTGCTTCCCCGCTGCGCATCAGCAGCTGGATATTGGTGCTGTTGACGGCATAATTGCCCCGGTCGTACCCGATGGATGCATAAAAGCGCGGTTCGCGGTTCTGATGCAATTTAATGGTTGTTCCGTTGATCTTATAACGGTTAGCATAATCATAGGCCGGGTCTACATCGATGGGTAATCCATTTTTGGTATAATAGGCTTCCACCATTTTGAGGGTCGGGCATTCACCGTTATAGGTTTTGCCCTGTATCCTGGGGGTCGTCAGGCGGTACAGCTCAATGGCGTCGGTCTGCGGATCGGTAAATCCCCAAAGCAGCTCGCTGTTCCAGGGATCGACCATGGTATACCGGTAGTTGTTGACGGCTGCCTGGAAGGGGTCGGACGTGGTAATGGTGCTGGTATATAGTTTGGCGCCTGCCGACAGGGCCGAGTTTAAGGCATCGAGACAGGCGTCGGCGGCCAATTTCCATTTGTTGGGGTCATAGGTAAGGTTCATCAGTTGCCTGCCGTCATGGTTTTTAAAATCGCTGTAAAATTCTCCATTGCCATTGAAAAGAGGGCTGGCTGCATAGAGCAACATCCGTGCTTTTATGGCTTTACACACCACCGATGTGGCGCGGCCCAGTTCGGCCGAGGAGATGGTAGCGGGCAACATCGACGCCGCCTTATCCAGCAGATTGGTGATAAAACGTACGCAGCTGTCATAAGGCTGGCGGGAAGGATAATAGGTATCGCCGGTGGCTTCCAGGTTGACAGCGTCCGGGATGATCACGATGGGGCCGTATTCCCTCAACAATACGAAATGAAAGTAGCCGATCAGGAAAATCGCTTCGCCCTTCATTCGTTGCAGATCGGCAGGGGCGATCTCCGGTGTCTTGTCGATATTGTTCAGAAAAGTATAACACTGCCGGATACCGTCGTACATACCGGCGCCGGGATTTCCTCCCGCGGTGCCCCAGTAGTTCCAATAAGGGGTAGAGGAGTTCAGCTGGCCGCGGATGTATCCTTTGGCGGTGTGATTGTTCCAGTTGGGAATGCATATTTCATCGGTGGTCTCCAGCTCGGGTGTGGCGCCAACATTGTCCAGGCGTGGGATAAAGTCGTATAAAGAATAGAAGAAGTTCAGCGCGGCATTGGAGTTGTTGAACGCACTTTCCAGGGTCGCCGTCGCGGGCGGCACTACGTTGAGATATTTCTTACAGGCCGGGGCAATGCCGGCGAGGGTCAGAAAAAGAAGGAATAACCATTTCGTTGTTATGCTCGGTTTCATACTTGTTGGTTAAATTCATTAATTATTTCAGGGTTACCTGGACACCTATATTGACCACTCTTTGAGGCGGGTAGTCAAGGCCGTTATTGCTGAAATTGTTGGCAGACAGTTCAGGGTCCCATAACTTGAATTTGGAGAAGGTCAGCAGATTGAACCCATTGAGATAGACGCGGGTGAATGCATTGGGCGAATACCCGATCTCAGCGCTTTTCAGACGCATGAAAGCGCCGCTGCGCAGCCACCAGCTGGATCCCTGGTAATCATTGGGGCCCGCCAGGTCGGACAGGCGGGGAAAAAAGGCATGAGGATTGGGATTGCTTTGCGACCAGTGGTCATCCGCAATGGCCTTTAGCAGGTTGCTTTGCAAAGTACCAAAAGGAGTGATGCTATTGGTGCTGACAAAGGAGGTGCCTACCGAGCCGTTGATGAAGAAAGAGTTGTTGGCGATGCCCTGGAAAAAGGTCTTGACATCCCAGCGTTTGTATACTATGTTGAAACCGAAACCGTAAGTGATCTCGGGAACGCTGGGATGACCCATCGGAACTTTGTCATTGTCATCTATCAGTGGATTTTTGTCATAGGCAGAAGATACGTCTTTATACTTGATGTCGCCGGGAAAAACTGTACCATATTGGATGGGGCTCTTGGCTATCTCCGCCGAATCCGCAAACAGGTGTTCCGCGACGAGCCCTCTCAACTGGTTGAGAGGATGTCCAACGGCTGACAGATAGGGGTAGGCATATTTTGGTTCATCGATGACCAGTACTTTATTGCGGGCATAGGTGAATGTGCCTCGTGCTGTGATGAGCAGGTCTTTGTTCATCCGATAAGAATAGGCTAGGGCGAGATCGATACCCTTGTTCTCTACTTTTTCGATGTTGGCAAAAGGCACGGCCGAGCCGATGCCCAGCGTTGAAGGGATCACTCTTTTCTGGAAGATATTGGATCGGACCTCTTTAAAGGCATCGACGGTGAGGGTCAGCTGGTGCCATAATTCCAGGTCGAGACCAATATTCGTTTTGTCAGCGCGTTCCCAGGTAATACCGGGGTTGGGATACCGGGAGATCAGCACTCCGGCGCGGGTATTATTGAAACTTTGCCCGAAGGTATAGCCGTTGCCAGTATTGGTGCCATTGTTGATATTGACGACGCTGGTATAGGGGAAACGGGTGTCGGTGATCTGGTCATTGCCCGCCAGCCCCTTGGATGCCCTGATCTTCAGATTGGTGATCTGGTTATGCAAGCGATCGAAAAATCTTTCGTTGGAGATCAGATAGCCAATGCCGACAGAGGGAAAAAAACCGAATTTATGTCCCGGGGCAAAGTTCTCAGAGCCGGTATAGCCGAAATTCCCTTCGATGAAATAGCGGCTGTCATAGGCATAGGTGATGCGGCCGCTGACACCCTGGTTACGGTGGGGCAGGGTTGCAACGATGTCGTTGGTTATCTGGTTGAGCGAAAACTCTTTCTGCTGGTACACCACCAGTCCGCTGACGGCATGCCGTCCAAAGTTGCGTTCATAGTTGACCAGCCCCTGCAGATAGATGGTCCGGTTGCCATCATTTTTGTTTTTCTGAGTGAGCGCGATCTGGCCGTTTGCATCATGCTGCTGGATGTCATAATTGTATTTTCCTGCGGCCGGATCATAGCTGTACGAATTGAGGATATAGGTAAAGGGCGAATAGTAACGGAGAATAGAGCTGAACGAATAATTCTTGAAAGAGACCAGTCCGTTGACGGATAATCCCTTCGTGATAAAATCCAGTTTCTGATTGACCTTCAGAGTGGATAAGGTGGTAGAGGTAAAGTTTTGCGTATACCCTTTGACGAGGTCGGCGTAGGGGTTGGGGAAGCCTGCAGAGAAACCGCCGCTGGCATTGCCGAAATACAGGTGGCCGGCCGAGTCCGGTGCGGGGAATAACACCGGGAAGTGTACGGGATTGCTGTTCATCACTTCCACGAAGATGTCGGAGGCGGAAGTGTAAGGACCGTTGTAGGGATTAAAATCCGCGCTGATGCTAAGCTCCGCCTCGGTGGTCTTTGTTACGTCCACGGTGAGGTTATTGATAAAATTAAAGCGCTGGTCGGTGATATTGCTGTTAAAACCGCTGCCGGACTGATTTTTCAGGATGCCTTCGTCCCGGTAATAGGATACGCCCATGTAATAACGGGCATTACGGCTTCCGCCGCGGATGTTGATATTGGCGTGCTGGCGGAGGGAGAAATCCCTGAACAGGGTTTTGTACCAGTTGACATTGGGATAAACTATCGGGTCCAGTCCCTTCATGGTGCCATTTATCTTATCCTGGCTGTATTGCGGCGTCTGGTTGGGATTGTCATTGAATTTGGCTTCGTTGTAATCATTCATGAAGGTGATGGCGTCGGCGAATTTCGGCAGCCGGGTGGGTTGCACGAAGGAGTTCTCCACCAGCGTGGTGATGATGGGTTTTGCCAGATTGCGCCCCCTTTTTGTGGCGATGAGGATCACGCCGTTGGCGCCACGGGCGCCATACAGTGCTGTGGCGGAAGCGTCTTTCAACACAGAGAAATTCTCAATGTTGACTGGGTCGATATTGTTGAGGTCATCGATGGATATTTCTACACCATCGAGGAAAACCAATGGATTGGTATTTCCGGGAGTGGCAACTCCCCGGATCCAGAATGAGGCGGCATTTTTTCCCGGTTCGCCGGAAGTTTGCACCGCGACGATACCCGAGATCTGGCCGGCAAACCCTTGTGATAACTGGCTGCCGGGTATTTGCAGGTCTTCCGCCTTGACCGTGCTGACTGCTCCTACTACGCTGGCTTTCTTTTGTTTGCCATAGCCTACGACCACCACTTCGGCGATGGCCACCTGTATCGGTTTCAGATTGACCTCCAGGACGTCGCCTTTTTGTGGCACTTTTATCCGTTGTGGCTCGTAGCCTACGAAGGAAAAGACGAGGGTGTCCGTCTCTGTCGCGCGGACGCGGAAGTAGCCTTTCTCATCGGTGACACTACCGCGGTCGCGTCCGGCAATCATCACCGAAGCGTTGACGATGCCCTCGCCTTTCTCATTGACCACACGGCCAAAGATATCCTTGGGCGGGCCATTTGCTTCTCCGGCGGGAGGGGCGGGTGTTTTTCTTTCTTCGATGAAAACAACCTTCTCTTCATCCCGGATGGAATAGTCGTAGGGCAGGTTGTGCAGACAGGCCGAAAGCGCCTCGGGTAAGGTTGTGTTTTTTAGCGCAAGATGGATGTGTGCGACCTTGTCGAGGATCTGTTGGTTGCAGAGGAAAGAATAACCGGTCTGCTGGCGGAGCACGCGCAGTACTTTTTCCAGGCTGATGTCCCGGGATGCCAGGGTTACGCGTTGCGAGTAACCGTGTGCGGAGATCTGTAACGTTGCGGCGAGTAAAAGAATAGCCGTCATCCTCATAATCAGCATCGTTTTTTTCAGACGGTGCAAACCCTCTTTTTTTAAGAGGGTATTGCACAGAACAGTTAGTTCCATACTTTTGTGTAGTTGGGTTTAATGTAAGATCACGTTTTGAAAGAAGCCGGTTTTGCAGGGTGACCCAATATATGGCCGGAAGTGTGGACAAGACATTTCCGGTTTTTTCGTTTTGGGCGGCCTGCGGTGTGGGAAGTAGTTAAGTAGGGGGTTGAATTATCTTCATAATGGCTGAGTTTAGATTTGACAATCGTTATTAATTAATTAAGGAGCTATGATCAATGTCCGGCCTTCTTGTTTGATATGGATGTTGTTGTGCTCAAAGAATTCCAGGATGGTCGGGAGGTAGACATTCCGGCTGACGATGCCAAAGAACCGGGCTTTTGGCACGGCTCCGGTGTAGCGGATATCGACGTTGTACCAGCGGGATATCTGCCGCATGATGCAGGAGAAATCCGGGTTCATAAAAGAGATCTGGCCGTTCTTCCAGGCAAGTACCTCTTCGGTATCCGCGTTATCTGTGAGTGTCTCTTCTTCTTCGGCCTGCCAGTGTGCCTGCTGGCCCGGGCGTAACGTAAGGTTCTTTTTGCCTATGACCTTTGCGGCCCCTTCGATGAGCGTGACTTTTGCCGAGGGCTCATCGCTGTAGGCATTGATGTTGAAAGAGGTGCCGATATCTTCGACAGATCGTTGTCCTGTCTGTACGCGGAAAGGCATGCCGGGAATATGTTTTACTTCAAAGTAGGCTTCTCCTGTCAGTTCGACGCGCCGATCGCTGCCGGTGAAGGAGATGGGGAATCGCAGGCTGGTGGCGGCGTTCAGCCAGACCTTCGTGCCGTCGGGCAGGATCAGTTGATATTGACCGCCCCGTGGGGTGACGATAGTGTTATAAAGAAGCTGGCCGGCTTCGGGGTGTCCGGCGGCGGCGGCCGTGGGATGATAGGCCAGTACACCGCTGTCCAGTTTGATGATCCTTGTGCCACCTTGGGTAGTAACGTCGCCTTTTTTGACATCTTCCAGTATCACCCGCTGACCATTGGCCAGCAGCAGCCAGGCTTTAATACTGCCCGGCGGCATCGGCCGGGCAGGGTTAGCTACAACAGGTACTGGTTTTTCATTTCGGGTATATAATAGGGAGATTGCGATAGCTACAAAGAGCACGGCTGCGGCCGCGGCTGTCCGGCGTAACCAGCGGAGGGGTCCCCCTGGACGGGCGGGCTCGGTGTAGACCGGTTCGGTCGGGATGGGTTCGGTCCGGACCTTTATCTTTTCCCATACTTCCTCCTCTTTCTCGGCATTCCATAAGGGGTGTCTTTCCGAATTTTCAAAGACATTCCTTATGTCTTCTTCGAGGATGTCCCTGTGCCGGCCTGCGGCCAGTTCCGCCCGCAGGGCCGTCCATTCCGCATCGGAAAGACAACCATCCTTATATTTTTGGATCAATTCCCGGAATTGTTCTGGCGTCATGTGAATAGGCTTACACATCTAAAGACCCGGGAAAAAGCACAGCGGCGTAAGGAGAAGTAAAAAAAATATTACAGCAGGGAAAGACAGGCGAAGATCAGCATGGGAAGCAGCGGGGAAGGGCGGTCCTGTAAATGCCGGCTGACATACTCCCGGATGGCTTTGCGGGCCAGCTCCATATGTTTTTTGGCGGTGAACCGGGATATCTGCATGCGCCGGGCAATATCGTCATAGCTGAGGGCTTCTCCGTCGGCCATACGGTACACCTGTTTTTGCCGGTCGGGCAACTGACGGATAGCTCTTTCTACCAGGTGTTCGTATTGTTTTTGCAGGATGGGGTAGTCCGCTGTCTCTACTGTATGCTCAGACGTTTGCATTTTTAAATTCCGGACCAGGCGGGCCTGTCTGGAAAGACCATTAAAATAATTGAATACGGTGTTGCGGACGAGGATGAAAAAATAATCGGGGAAATGGGTGACGGCAGTCAGGGAAGCCCGGCGTTCCCATAGTTTGACAAAGACCTGTTGGACGATCTCTTCGGCCTCCGGTGCGTCCTTCACATAGACCATTACCGTATTGTATACTTGTCCGCTGTAAAGATGGTAGAGCCGCGCAAAAGCGTTCGTATCTCCTTCAGCGATCAATGGAAGAAGGGCAGGCTCGTTATGAGGATCCAGGTGCGGCAAAAGGCAGCGTCTTTGGTTTATCGATTAAAGTTAATAAAAATTCTCTCCGGCGAAAGAGGATGCCAAAATTGCTGAATAATTTGCCAAAAGAGTAAAGTTCCAATTCTGGAATAATTCTTTTATTGCAGGTTATATCTGAAAATCCTTACATCTTCGTTGTGATCTCGTTCCAAAAATTCCACACCGCCGTCTTGCTTTTACTACTCAGTGTTTCCAGTGTCCGGGCCCAACAGACCGTACGTCTCACCGACCATTGGGAATTCATCCGCTGTGACCTGGGCGGGATATGGGAGGCTGTTCGTCCTGTCGCCAAAGGTGACCCGGGCAGCGTTCCGTCCTGGCAGTCCGTCTCCCTGCCGCATTGTGTCAATGCAAGGGACGCCGTTGACCCGGATGTCAATTATTATCAGGGGCCGGCCTGGTACCGCACACAACTCGCTATCCAGAATCCTTACCAGCGAGGTCGTACCCTTTTGCATTTTGAAGGGGCCGGTCAAAAAACGGATGTCTACATCTATACCACTAAGGTGGGTTCACATACCGGCGGCTATGACGAGTGGACCGTGGATATCACCGATGCTGTCGCGGCCTTTGAGCGGGATCCGGCCTTTCGCGGCCAGTTCAGGGGGCTGATCCCTTTGTCGATCCGCTGTGACAACTCGCGCGATGTGGAGCGGATACCTTCTGCGATGTCGGACTTTACTGTTTATGGTGGTCTGTATCGTTATCTCAACCTGGTGTATGTTCCGCCTGTGTCCGTTGCAGGAGTCTTTACCGATGCGGTGCTGGAACCCTCCGGCAGGGAAGGGCGTCTGAAGATAAGGGCGACGCTGTATGCGCCTACGGGGGAGAAGCCGGCAGGTGTTTTTTTCCAGTTGAATGATCCGGCAGGAAAAGGGATATGGTCGTCGGCCGTTGCTGCTGCGGCAGGTGACACGCTTACCCTTGCGGATGTACCGGTGCATGCGCCTCAGGCCTGGTCTACAGATCATCCTGCGCTGTATACGCTGAATGTTACGGTCAAGGGGGCTGACGGGGCTGCGTATAAGCAGTCGGTGAAGATAGGTTTCCGGAATTTTACCTTTACTGACCATGGGCCTTTTTTACTCAATGGCCAGCGACTGTTGATCCGCGGGACGCATCGTCATGAAGACCATGCCGGCCTGGGAGCGGCGATGACCGAAGATGGGATGCGCAGCGAGATGATCCTGATGAAAGAAATGGGTGTCAATTATATCCGTCTTGCGCACTATCAGCAGTCGCCAATCATCCTTCATCTCTGCGACAGCCTGGGCATTCTCGTCTGGGAAGAAATACCGTGGTGCAGGGGCGGGCTGGGCGGCCCCGTCTATCAGGAGCAGGCGCGGCGGATGCTGACCAATATGATCGGTCAGCACTATGACCATCCGGCGGTTATCATCTGGGGGCTTGGTAATGAAAATGACTGGCCGGGCGATTTCCCTGAATTCGACAAACAAAAGATAAGAGCCTTCATGAGCTCCCTGAATGATCTTGCGCATCGTCTTGACCCATCCCGTAAAACGGCTATCCGGCGCTGTGATTTTTGCAGCGATATTCCCGATATCTATTCGCCTTCCATCTGGGCGGGATGGTACCGGGGCATTTTTACGGAATATAGATCCTCGACGGAAGAAGAGTTTAAAAAAGTACCCCACTTCCTGCATATGGAATGGGGGGGAGACAGCCATGCCCATCGTCACTCGGAAAACCCTGACCAGGCACTGATGAATATACATAGCGGCCTGGGTACAGACGAGCGTACCGGCGATGCTTCGCTATACGGAGGGGCTGCGCGGGTGTCCAAGGACGGGGATTGGAGTGAAACCTATATCTGCAATCTGATCGACTGGCATTTGAAGGAGCAGGAGACAATGCCGTGGCTGACAGGGGCTGCGCAATGGGTTTTCAAAGATTTTGCTACGCCCTTGCGTCCGGATAATCCCGTACCTTTCGTCAACCAGAAAGGAGTTGTGGAACGGGATGGTACTAAAAAAGAAGCGTATTATGTCTTCCAGTCTTATTGGACGACAAAATTGATGGCGCATATCTACGGGCACACCTGGCCGGTACGATGGGGCAGGGAAGGAGAACAAAAAATGGTTAAGGTATACTCCAATGCTGATGTCATGGAGCTTTTCCTCAACGGGAAGAGTGCCGGTATTCACCAGCGTAATCCGCAGGATTTTCCTGCCGCGGGGTTTCGCTGGAATCTTGTTTTTCAGAAAGGGGAGAATAGCGTTCGGGTAGTGGGACGGAAGGGGAAGGAGAAAGCCGAAGATTCTGTTCGGTTTGTTTATCAGACGGATACATGGGGTAAGCCCGCCCGTTTGCAGATAGATACGGCCGATCCTGCGCCCGGCGGAGTTCCTGCTGATACTGTAACGATCCATGTCCGTCTGGTGGACGAGAAAGGCGTACCCTGTCTCAATGCCGCCAATTGGATACGTTGGGGCCTCACCGGCGACGGACAGCTGGTCGACGACCTTGGCACTTCCACAGGGAGCCGTTATGTACAGGCATTTAATGGAGAGGGGGTGATCCGTGTCAGCACCCGTCATGGTCATTCTGTAATAAGTGCGGCAACTGCCGGGCTGCCTACTGTATTCTTAAATCTTTAAAGACATACTATGCGTTCTGCCATCCTATTTTTGTTGATCGCCGCTACCGCTGGTTCGGGTATTGCGGGGCCTTCACCTTTCGACCAGCAAATCACAGCCACATTAAAGAAGTCTGTTCTTGCCGAGGCGGCCTGGGCGCTAAAGCAGGCGCCCCTCACTGTTACGGCAAGTCACTCGCCGCGCAGCGCCGGCGGGCTTCATGATTTTTTCTCGGAGGCCGACTACTGGTGGCCGAACCCGGTGTCCCCGGACAGTCCTTATATCCAGAAAGACGGCCAGACCAATCCCGCGAATTTTACCGCGCACCGCAAAGCGATGATCCGTCTGAGCCGTATCATTGGCTCGCTGGCTTCCGCCTATAAGCTCACGGGGGACAAAAAATATGTACAACAGGCGTTGGCGCATGTCCGTGCCTGGTTCGTCGACACGACCACTATGATGAATCCCGATCTGCGATACGCGCAGGCGATCAATGGCCGGGCTACGGGCCGGGGCATCGGGATCATCGATACCATTCAACTGATGGAAGTGGTGCAGGGGCTGGAGGCCATGATCGGTTCCGAGGCCATGGATGCGGCGTTGCTGGACAAGGTGCGGGCCTGGTTCTCGAAATACCTGGTATGGCTGACGACGCACCCATATGGGCATGATGAGATGAATGCGGCCAACAACCACGGCACTTGCTGGGTCATGCAGGTGGCTGCTTTCGCCAGGTTCACGGGCAATGTGTCGCTGATGAATTTTTGTAGTGAGCGATACAAGACCGTGTTATTGCCCAATCAAATGGCGGCTAATGGCAGTTTTCCACAGGAGTTAAGACGGACCAAACCTTATGGTTATTCGCTGTTCAACCTGGATGCGCTGGCCACTATCTGTCAATTACTATCTACACCGGATAATGATCTCTGGCATTATCAGACGTCCGATGGGCGTACCATTGAAAAAGGGATATTGTGGATGTATCCTTATATCGAGGATAAAAATAAGTGGCCTTATGTGCATGATGTCATGCATTGGGAAGGATGGCCGGTGGCGCAGCCGGCGTTGGTATTCGGGGCTGTTGAGTTTGAGCATAAAGACTGGCTGGACACCTGGACGCGTCTTGACCATCAACCTTCCGATACCGAGGTGATCCGGAATCTGCCGGTTCGCCATCCATTGATCTGGATGGGGGCCGGCGGGGCGGGGGCTGGTGCTGGCGGGGGTGGCGATGCAGGAGCTGCCGTGGGCGGGGGGCGTTCCGGTGCAGGGGGAAGGACGGGTTCGCCGGTGAATGTCGGCCAGGTAATGGATGCTGCCGCGCAGCAAACGAAGATATTGATCGACAGCGTGGGGCGGGCTGCGGCTGCTGCGGGCGGGGGCGCGGGTGCTTTTTCACCCCGCACAATTGATAGCGGCAGGCTCAAGCTGGTGGCATCGCGAGACTGGACCAGCGGGTTTTTTCCCGGCGAGCTTTGGATGCTGTATGGGTTTACGCATGATGAAGAGTGGAAGAAGTACGCGATGTCCTATACGGCCGCTATGGAAAGAGAAAAGACCAATGCTACGACGCATGACATGGGTTTCAAGATATTTTGCAGTTATGGCACCGGCTACCGGCTTACCCATGACCCTGCCTACCGGGATCTCATCATTCAGTCGGCCCGTACCCTGACTACGCGTTTTAATCCTAAAATAGGCTGTATCCGCAGTTGGGATCATCACCGTAATCTCTGGGACTTTCCGGTCATCATCGATAATATGATGAATCTCGAATTGCTGTTCGAGGCAACACGTTTTACAGGGGACTCTTCCTTTTACCGGATCGCTGTCAGTCATGCCAATACGACGATGAAAAATCATTACCGGCCTGATCACAGTTCTTATCATGTGGTCGACTATGATACGGTGACGGGGCAGGTGCGGCGTAGGATGACCTGGCAGGGCGCCAATGATTCATCCGCCTGGGCGCGCGGGCAGGCCTGGGGGTTATATGCGTATACGATGTGTTACCGGTACACGCGGGATCCGCGTTATTTAAAACAGGCTGAATATATCGCAGCGTTCATCCTTCATCATCCGAATCTGCCGGCGGATAAAGTGCCGTACTGGGATTTCAATGCGCCGGGGATACCGCGGGGCGCGGGTGGAGAGGGGGGGAGCGCTGAAAGGCGCGGTGGGCGGGGGGGGGGGCAGGGCGCAGGGGGGAGCGCCGGCGTTGAGCCTCGCGACGCGTCTGCCGCTGCTGTCATCGCTGCTGGTCTTTACGAACTCAGCACCTACAGCAAAGAAGGCAAGAAATGGCATGCCGCTGCGGATGCCATCCTGGTCAGCCTGACAGACCACTACCGGGCGCCTGTCGGTACCAGCAAAGGATTTATTCTGCTGCATAGCACCGGCGGAAAACCTTCCAACAGCGAGGTGGACGTTCCGATCAATTACGCCGACTATTATTACCTGGAAGCATTGTTACGGTCGCAGTCGCCTGCTGCCCTGCCAAAATAGTTGAATAAAAGGCAAGCCGCGCAAAACCACCGGGTTGAAATAATGGGTTAGTTGCAGCCGTAGAAATATCCTATATTCAGTAACTAATTTGTCCTTGCATATGAAGAAACTAGCTTTTATACTGTTGTTGACTCTTTCTTTACCGGCGTTGGTGCCGGCCCAGCCGTTGCTAAAAAATGGCGGGACGCCGGCGGCGGCTAGCGCTGCTGCGGATGACCGTATGGCCTGGTGGCGCGAGGCTCGTTTCGGTCTTTTTATCCACTGGGGCGTATACGCTGTCCTGGGAGGCGTCTATGATGGCCGGCCTATCAACAAAGCCGGCGAGTGGATCATGAATCGCGGCAAGATACCCGTCGCTGAATACCATCAGGTGGCCAACCGGTTCAACCCGGTGAAATATGATCCCGAATCCTGGGTGAAAATGGCCAAAGACGCCGGCATGAAATACATCGTCATCACGGCGAAACATCACGATGGTTTTGCGTTGTTCGGCAGCAAAGCCAGCCGGTGGAACGTCGTCGACGCCACTCCTTATGGCCGCGATCTGCTCAAACCTCTGGCCGAAGCCTGCCGCAAATACGGCATGAAGCTCGGCTTCTATTATTCCCAGGCGCAGGACTGGAACAACCCCGGCGGCGCGGCTTCCCGCAAGGTGACGTCTGAAGGCTGGGCCAACCCGGACTCTGCCCGCATCGACGCCTACACGGCAGCACATGAAGGTCACTGGGACCCTGCCCAAACGACAGAGACGATGGGTAGTTATATTGACAAAGTAGCGGTCCCCGAGGTGAAGGAATTACTGACCCAATATGGTGATGTGGCTGTTCTTTGGTGGGACACGCCTACCGGCATGACCGATGAATACGCAGAAAAATTAAAAGCGTTGCTGAGTCTTCAGCCAAATATCATTACGAACGATCGCCTGAAACGCCCCAATTTTCCCGGTGATTACAAAACACCGGAGCAGAAGATACCTAACCTCAGTGAATTGGATGGAAAGGACTGGGAGACCTGTATGACGATGAATGGCACCTGGGGTTTTAAAACGAATGATCATAACTGGAAGACGCCAACGACGCTCCTGCACAACCTGATAGACATCGCTTCCAAAGGAGGCAACTATCTGTTGAATGTCGGTCCTACGCCAGAAGGGGAAATTCCTCAGCCCAGCATTGACGCGCTGAAAACCGTTGGTGTATGGATGAAGGCCAATGGGGAAGCCATCTATGGCACCAAGGCCAGCCCGCTGCCCCCTTTGTCCTGGGGCCGCTGCACTCAAAAGACGGAAGGCAATGCCACCATCCTCTATCTGTCTGTATTCGACTGGCCTGCCGATGGAAAATTGACAGTGCCCGGTGTAAAAGGCAAAGTGCGTAAAACGACGGTATTGGTTGGCGGGAAAAAATTGGATACGGAGACGACGGCTGACGGACTGGTCATTCATGTTCCCCCGCAGGCCATCGATCCGATAGCGAGTGTTATCAAAGTAGAGGTAAAATAGTTCATTCCGGTAGTTTATAGTTATACGGCGTCTCCACAGCGGTGGGGACGCATTTTTTTTGGGCCAGTATGCCAAAATAGTTGAATAAATGGCAATTTCCGTCACATGAAAAACACTAAATTTTAGCGTAGTTGCAGGTAAGATAACGGATTGCACTTACTCAACTAAAACTGCTAATATGAAAAGTCTACGGTATGCTGGCATACTCTGTACTTTATTTTTTCTCCCTCATCTTTTGTATTCCCAGGACCCCAACGCGAACACCGTGTCTGTTCATGGCAAGATCACCAACTCCAACGGGGAACCGTTGTCCTTTGTCTCTGTTATGATAAAAGGGACGGGTAAAGGGACCTCCACCAATGCAGAAGGCGTATTCGAACTCCAGGCGCCCCGTAACAGCACGATCTCCATATCTGCTACAGGCTACATCAGCAAAGAGATAAAGGTTGGCGCCAAGGAACAATATACTTTCTCCGCGACTTTACTGGAGAATAAGAATGAGCTGAACCAGGTGATCGTCATAGGATATGGCACCCGCAAAAGATCTGACGTCACAGGGGCTGTTACTTCCATCAGCGAACAGGCGCTTAGAGAAGTGCCGGTTGCCAATCTCAGCGATGCGCTGAAAGGGCAGGGGGCCGGGATAGACATTCAGAAAGATGCCGGCAACAGCAAGCCCGGTGCATCACCCAAGATACTCGTCAGGGGAACGCGTAGTATCAATGCGTCCAATGATCCTCTTTTTGTCGTCGATGGAATCCCTTATAACGGCAATATCAACGACCTGAATCCGGATGACGTGGTAGCGGTGACCGTACTGAAAGACGCTTCGGCAACCGCTATTTACGGGTCAAGGGGCGCCAATGGGGTGGTGCTGGTGACTACCCGTCGTGGCAGGAATGGCAAGCCGGTGATCACCTACGGGGGATATGCGGGTTTTGTCAAGAATTTTGGGCAGTTCGATCTCATGGATGGCCCGACATTCCGGGATTTTAAAAAATGGGCCCTGATCAATCAGACGCCGGGTGTATACTCGGGGCTTAATGATCCTAAATTCCTGACAGATGGCACTTTTACTCCGGAAGAAGTACAGGGGATCAATACCAATCGCAGTACGGACTGGCAAAAGCTCGTTTTTCGTACGGGCATAATGACGGATCATCAGATAGGAGTATCGGGGGGAACGGATATCACGCAATATTCGCTCTCCGGGGGCTATTACCGGGAAACGGGTGTGTATCCGGGGCAGAGATTCGAACGGTATTCTGTCAGGGCTTCTGTGGACCAGCAATTGGGTAAATGGGTGAAAGTGGGGATCAGCTCCCTCAACACCTATTCGATCACCAATGGCGAGATCGCCAGTGATGTCAACAATCCGATGGCCCAGGGTTACCGGGCAAACCCGCTGGTCTCTCCCTATGATAGTACGGGCAAGCTGGTCAACGCCTATGTGCCGGGTACCGCCAACCAGGTGTGGAATCCGCTGGCCAACTTTTTGCCCGGCGCGGCGGCAGAGACGCGCAAAAGACTCGGAACTTTCACCACGGCTTACCTGGAAGCAAGTCTTGCGCCCGGACTGAAATACCGTTTCAACGGCGGCGCCGAACTGCGCAGCGATACATATGGAAATTTCTTTGCAAAAAACACGTCGTATAACCAGGGCGCTCAGAACACGGGAAGCAACAGGTATAGTTTCAGCACCAATTTTACGCTTGAAAATCTGTTGATCTACGACAAGACTTTTGCTCAAAAACATAAGATAAATTTCACCGCCTTGTATAGCTTACAGGAATCGCAGACGCAGACAACGAGGTTCGACTATAACAATGTCCTGGCGGATGCCCTGCAATATTTCAATCCGCAGTATGCTTCCAACCTGCAATCCAGCAAGAACTCCAGCCCGAAATGGGATATCATTTCCTATATGGGCAGGGCCAACTATAGCTTTGCGGACAAATATCTGTTGACCCTTACTATGCGTTCGGATGGGTCTTCCCGTCTGGCGCCGGGGAATAAATACCATGTCTTCCCTTCTGCCGCCGTAGCATGGAATATGATACAGGAGCCTTTTCTTGCCAGTGCAACAGCTGTTTCAAACCTGAAGCTAAGAGCCAGCTATGGGACGGTGGGTAATACGGCTATCGATCCCTATAAAACACTCGGAGCATTATCTGCGGCTACTTATAATTATGGCACTGTCAATACTACAGGCGCCTATCTCACTGATGTGGCGAACCCTAACCTCACCTGGGAATATACTTCAACGCTGAATATAGGAGTGGACTTTGGATTTTTGCAGAATCGTATCTCAGGAAGTGTGGAAGTGTATCAGCAAAAGACGCATGACCTGTTGTTACCTCAATCCCTTCCGGCTACTTCCGGCATCCAGAATGCGAATGTGACCAATATTGGCAAGACGGAGAATAAAGGCATCGAGTTGCATTTGAGTACGGTGAATATACAGAGCAGTCGTAGCAATGGGTTCAGCTGGACCTCGGACCTGAATATTTTTATCAACAGGGGAAAGATCACCCAGCTGGCCAATGGGGTGACGCAGGATATCAATAACAACTGGTTTGTCGGTCAACCCATCGGAGCCATCTTTGATTATAAGAGGGTAGGCATATGGCAGGCCACGCCTGGAGACACGGCCCTGGCGCAAAGCCTGGGGCTAACTACTACGGGTAGTGGTTCCGTAATAGGTCAGATAAGAGTGGCTGATGTCAATGGCAGCAAGACCATCGACCCGGGCGATCGCGTGATCCTGGGAAATAGCCAGCCGAAATTTGAAGGGGGGATCACCAATCGCTTTAGCTATAAGGGTTTTGATTTCACCGTCGTGGCCTTTGGGAGATATGGCGGACTCCTTGTCAGCAGAATGCATCAGAGCGGCAGTTTCATGAACACTTACCAGTCGAACTACAACAACCTGAATATTCATTACTGGACCCCCACCAATGGGGAGAACTATTATCCCAAACCCAACCACGCACAGACGAACCCGCCCAATGGCTCGGTACTGACTTATTTCGATGCTACTTATCTGAAGATACGGAGTCTGAGCCTGGGATATACGCTGCCGCAATCCCTTGTCAAGAGGACGGGCGCCAAGACAATGCGGGTGTATGCGACAGCCGCGAATCCTTTCATTCTTTTCTCACCCTACCGGAATAAATATCATGGCCTTGACCCGGAAGTTTCTATGCAGTCGGGGGCGGGGACCGGTAGCAGCGGCAACCAGGCGGGTATCAACGTAGACACTCCGCCTACCTGGTCGATGATCTTCGGTATCAATGTGTCATTATAATTAACCAATCGTAAACTGTAAATATGAAAAACGTATTTATATACCCGTTATCTATCCTGGTGGCGCTTGCCATTTTTCCAGCCTGCCAGAAAAAATTGGTGGAAAGCCCGCAATCTATTCTTACGCCAGCCTTTTTCTCCACGCCACAGGGCTTGCAGGCTGGTCTGGACGCAGCCTATGCCGGCAATCGTATGGTCTGGGGGCCGCAGGATTTTTTTAACCTCACGGTAGCCGGAACGGATGAATTTAATTCCGGCAATGACGGGGACAACGGCCTGGTCAAATACAACAGCGGTTACACTACGTCCAACACGAATGTTACGAACGTATGGGGATATTGCTACCGGTATATCAACACCTGCAACGGCCTGATCGACATTGCTCCTACCGTGGCGGGTCTGGATACTACCACGAGAAAGAATATTCTGGCCGAGGCAAAATTCCTGCGGGCGAACTATTATTTCATCCTGGTGCAGTTCTGGGGTGATGTCACGCTGAACCAACATTTCCAGACTACGCCCACGACATCGGCTACCCGGTCGCCGATGGGGGATGTATATAAGTTCATCATCCAGGATCTTACCGATGCCATAGCGGCCCTGCCGCCGAGTCCTTTACAGGGCGGGGTGCTGCCCGGCAAAGCTACCGGAGCCGCCGCCCGGCATCTGCTGGCAAGGGTATACCTTACCCGGGCCGGATCAACTGCGGCCCAGGCGGGGGATTATGCCAACGCCTATAATACGGCAATCGGCCTCATCAACAGCAGCGCCTCGCTGGGTCTGGGTTTGCAACAGGATTTTTCAAAAGTATTTGCGGAGGGCAATGAAACGAACAGCGAAATCCTATGGACGGTGCAGCATACGTCTACCCTGGCTTACAACGGTTCTCCCGCGCAGAACAGCAGCGGGCCGGATAACCTGTACAACCACCTTTTTGTACCCCAGTATGAGAGCCAGCCCGGCATGCAGCGCAGCACGCTGTATGGCCGGCCCTACATTCGCGTTGTCCCTACGCATTGGCTGACGGACACGGTATTTGCCGAAAGGGTGAATGACCAACGGTATAATAAGACTTTTCAGACCATGTGGTTGTGTAATTACGCCGGAAACATCCCGGTATGGCCCAATCCTTTGCCGGCGGGTGCTCCGGCAGGCGCGGTACCGGGTCAGAAAAAATTCGCGCTCGGCGACACTGCTATTTTTATGCCCGGGTATAATGTGACCGACGCCCAGATAAAAGCTTCCCGGTATCTGCTGATACCTCCGCGCAACTACAATATCCGGCTGGCCCCCACCGTGACTAAATATTTCGATACCAAACGTTCGGATATGAATGCCCCTTCCATCCGCCCGATCATCGTATACAGGCTGGCGGATACTTATCTGGTCGCGGCTGAGGCGTTGTTTATGGATGGGCGTGCAACAGACGCGCTGCCTTATATCAATGCCATTCGGGAAAGGGCTGCCTATCCTTCGGGTAACAAGGCGGCCATGGATGTCACGGCGGGCAATCTTTCTTTGAATTTTATCCTCGACGAGCGTTCCCGGGAGCTGTGCGGGGAGACGATCCGCTGGTTCGATCTGGTAAGGACCGGGCAACTGGTCCAACGGATCGTGCTGCATAACACGGATGGACAGAAAAATATTATTTCGCCTAAACATCTGCTCCGGCCTATTCCCCAGACGCAGATAGATGGAACGATTACCGGTAATCCGTATCCGCAGAATCCGGGTTGGTAATGTCCGGGGGGTGGGATGGGCTTGCTGCGCGGGACGGGGGGTGAGCAGGGAGACGCCGGTTGGTTGGTGCGGGGCAGAGGGAGGCCGGCTTGCTGCGCGGAGCGGGATTGGGCTGGCGCGCGGCGGCAAAGATGGTGGGGGGGAAGATAATAGGAGCCTTGCTTTACAATATAGAGATTTATCCTTATCATGTGGTTAAATTTCTAAAACCCCTTACCATGTTTTGTTCAAATTGCGGAAATCAAATTGATGACAAAGCCGTTGTATGTGTTAAATGCGGCGCCCCTACATCCAATTTTGCTTCACAATCGGCTGCAGGAGTCCAAAATGCTGGTCCTGCTGCTGAAGGATATGACTGGCTGACAACCCTGCTGCTGTGCTTTTTCTTAGGTGGATTGGGTGTTCACAGCTTCTATACTAAAAAGACGGGTATTGGCGTTGCCCAGTTGCTTACGCTGGGAGGTTGTGGCATTTGGGCTTTGGTAGACTTAATTATGATCATTACAGAAAATTTTAAGGATGGACAAGGCCGGCCCCTCGTCAGGAAATAAACTTCTTTTTGCTTTTTGGGTGCTCGTTCCGCTGCTGATCTTTCAAATCAACTACTGCAGTGCGAACGGGCACTTTACTTTTTGTCTGTTTAAAAATATAATAGGAAGGAATTGTTATGGCTGCGGGGTATTAAGAGGCATATCAGCCTGTTTGCACCTGGATTTTTCGGCGGCTTACCGGTTGAACCATTTAAACCTGCTGACAATACCTTTACTTACGTTCCTTTACGGAAAAGAAGTATGGTCAAGCCGGCCGGCTCTTCCGGTTGCGAGTAGATAACGTATGACCTGAAGATCATGGTAGGTCACGGCCTGTGCCTGGTTATTTCCAAAGTATTCTGTCTGTATAACTAGGGAAGTGCTCATCTCTCATTGCCGACCTTCTCAGGTAATTGAGGATCATCTTGAAGAAACCATAATAGAATATGGGTATCTAGCAGGAACCGGATTACATATACTCTTTGAAGTCATCCAATGGTGCATCAAAATCGTTTGTTTGCGGTGACGCGCCATATGGTGTTCCCGGCATCGTCGGCCACTAGTATCGAGCCATCGGGCAGGGCGAAGACGCCTACGGGCCGGCCGTAGACTTCGTTCTTTGCCTCATCGGCGATAAATCCGGTGAGGAAGTCTTCGGGGGGACCGGGTTTGCCTTTGGTGAAAGGGACGAAGATGACGCGGTAGCCAGAAAAGGTGCTCCTATTCCAGGACCCGTGCTGACCGATAAAGGCGCCGCCCCTGTATTTTTCGGGGAAGGCCTTCTGCGTATAAAAGGCAAGCCCTAGAGAGGCCGTATGTGCGCCTACCGGCACATCGGGGGCGATGGTCTTCGCCACGAGGTCTGGGCGCTGGCCTTTCAGCCGTGGGTCTTCATTTGGCCCGAAATACGCATAGGGCCAGCCGTAAAAGGCCCCTTCTTTGACGCTGGTGAAATAGTCGGGTACCAGATCGTCGCCGAGGCTGTCGCGCTCGTTGACGGCTGTCCAGAGTATCTTTGTTCCGGGCTGCCAGTCCATGCCCACCGGATTGCGGATGCCTGCGGCAAAGATCCGCTCTCCCGAACCATCGGGATTCATCTCCAGGATATCTGCCCGCCGGGCTTCCTGCTCCATGCCATGTTCTGCATTGTTGCTGCCCGAGCCAACGGAGACGTATATCTTCGAGCCGTCGGCATTGGCGATGAGATTCCTTGTCCAGTGATTGTTGTAACCGCCGGGCGGCAGGTCGAGTATTTTTTCCCCTTTATCTGTGATATGCAATTGTCCTGTCTTATAGGGATAGCGATATACTCCATCGGTATTGCCCACATAGAACCAGCCATTCAGCAACAGCATGCCCAGCGGCTGGTTTAGATGGGTCATGAAGGTATCTCTTAGTTCGGGCACTCCATCTTTGTTGCCGTCGCGGAAGAGCAGGATGTCATTGGCGCTCTTCTTTCTGCTGGTCTGCGACTCTGACACCAGCAGGTCGCCATTGGGCAGCAGATAGAACCAACGCGGACTATTGAGCTTGCCGGCATATTTGGTGACGGTGAAGCCTTGGGGCGCCGTGGGGGTCTTACCTTCCGGCCAGCCGATGACTTTACTGGTCCTTTTAGTCGGGGTGGTGGCATAGGGCGCGGGCAGCTGTTTTGCCGAGGTGGTTGGTTGGGAGGCCGGCCGTTGTTTCGCTGAGGCGGCGGCTTGATGTGCGGGCAGCTGCTGACAGCGGCAAAGATCGGCCTGGGCCAGTAAGGCGCCGGCGAGTGCCAGGACAGCGAGATATATTTTTTTCATAGCGGGATTACTTTTTTGAGATCTTATCCTTTGCCAATATCAATTCTGTACCGGCCAGCAGGAAGGCGCCCAGTCCGTGGGTGTCATTCGTTTCGCGCGGGCGGTTATAATAAAAATGGATGTCCTCTTCGATGTTCGTTCCGATGCAGATGTCCTGCACTTCACCGTCGGCGGTGACCTTATGGGCGAGACCTTCCCAGCCGTAGAGGGCGATAGGAAGATAAAGCGGGCTGATCCAGCCTTTGTTGACGGCATGCGCCACCGTATAGATAAACATGGCCGTTACCGAGGATTCCAGGTAAGAGTCTGGTTTGTCCAGCACCTGGTGCCACATCCCGGAGGTATCCTGGAACCGGGAGAATCCGACTATCTGGCGCAGGAGCATTTTTTGCAACATAGCGCGTTTTGGATGGTTGGCGGGCAACTGGTCCAGCAGGGCGGATTGCGCAAGGGCCAGCCAGCCGTTGCACCGGCCCCAATGGCCTACTCCATTCATGTTCTCATCGTTATAGTAACAGTGGAAATACAGTCCGTCGGCGCTGTCGTAGAGGTACCGGCTGAAGCTTTCCACCTGTCGGATGGCAAAGTCGAAATAGGTGTTGTCGCCTGTCATCTTCCCCATGCGGGCGAGAAAGGGGACGCTCATATAGAGGTCGTCGGCCCAAAGCGTCATCTTCCGGGGGCCCGTACGGGCAAGCGTACCGTCGGGGAAGGTCACCTGTTTGGTCCGGATATAATCGCCTACGCGGCGCAGATAGTCCAGGTAGTCCTGTCTTTTGTCAAAAGCATATACTTCCAATAATCCGGCTGCCATGGAGCCGCAGTCATCGAGCGAGCCGATCTTCATCACCGGCCGGTATTCTATGGAAGTGGCGCCGCCTTCGTACTGTTTTTTAAAATAATCGAGATTGCTGAATATGAACTCAAAATTTTTGCGGGAATAGTCGGAATATTTTGGGTCTTTTAATACCGCAGCGGTCTGCATCATGCCTACCGTCAATACGCCGTTGACATATTGCCATTTGTTGAATTTACTTTCTGCCTTTACATTGGGGGAGGGAGCCAATCCTTTGGTGCTTTCGTATTTTTCCCCGGACGAGGTGTTGACAAAACGGAAGCTGGTGGTTTGCAGGATATGGTCTGCGACCTTTCGGACCAACGCTTCCGGACTGTTGTCCTGGGCGAAGAGGCCAGTAGTGAAACTCATGAGGAAAACTAATAGCAATCGAGTACGCACATTCATGATGGGTTGTTTTAGAGCTTAATATTCCGATAATTTTGAATTATATGGAAGCGTATGGTAAAATAGTTGAATAGATTGCTAATTATAATAATTCGATGCCCTGGAAATAGTAGTTCATTGCGTATATGAAAAAATTGCTTGTCATTTTGCCGGCCCTGCTGACCCTGTTGGTATATGGCGTACCCCGACCCGTGCCTGACGCCGGCCCAACTCCCGGTTCCGAAAGTACGATAGCTGTTAACAGTCCCGATAGCCGTCTGTCCTTCCGGCTGTCTTCGGATAACAATGATCTGCTCTTTACGCTTGTTTCGGCCAACCGGCCGCTGGTATTGCCTTCTCCTCTCCGTATGCTGCTGGATGGGAACCTGATCACGGGTAAGGCCCGGATCACGGGCTCCAGGAAATATGCGATCCATGAAACCTATCCCTTACTGGGGGGGCATGCTACCGCGCTCAACGACTGTAATGGCGTTGAAGTCCGGCTTTTCAAGAACAATCTGGTCTATACGCTCGATATCCGTGTCTTTAATGACGGGGCTGCCTTCCGCCTCCTTATTCCCGGGGCAGCGGGTGTGGCAAGGGTGCCCGACGAGGCTACGGTATTCCGGCTGCCGGGCGAATCTACAATCTGGTATCACGATATCGTAGGGCATTATGAAGGAGTACATGACAAAAAACAATTAGCGCAATTGCAGGAAGGGACCTGGGTGGCTCCCCCTGCGACGCTGAAGTTACCTCAGGGTTCTTATATGGCAATTACCGAGGCAAACCTGCAAGGCTATGCCGGCATGGTCCTGCAGTCCGATGGGAAAAACGGTCTGGTGGTGAAAATGGCTCATCGCCAGCCGGCTTCCCATCCCTATGTCTTACGTTATTCTGCCGAAGACACAGCGCGGCTGGCAAAACCTGCTGTTATCCGCGGCGCCATTACCACCCCCTGGCGGGTCATCCAGGTAGGGAAGGATCTCAATACGATGGTGAGCAGCGACCTGCTCCAAAATCTTTGTCCGCCGCCCGATAGCGCCCTGTTCCCGCAGGGGATACATACGGCCTGGGTGCGGCCCGGCCGAGCCGTATGGAAATACCTGGATGGCGGAGGGGACGGAACGCCGGAAGTGATGAAAAAATTTACGGACCAGGCGGCTCAGCTGGGTTTTGAATACAATATCCTGGAAGGGTTCTGGCGGAAATGGACCGATGAGCAATTAAAAGACCTGGTCGACTATTCCAAACAAAAAAAGGTCGGCATCTGGCTCTGGGCACATTCAAAAGACCTGCATGATCCAGCCGCCCGCCATCAGCTGTTTCAGCACTGTCACGACCTGGGCATCGCCGGGCTGAAGCTGGACTTCTTTGATCACGAGGCAAAAGAGGTCATTGATCTTTACGACGATATTCTGCGGGAGACGGCGGCATTGGGCTTACTGGTGGACTTTCATGGCAGCAATAAACCTACGGGTCTCTCGCGTACCTGGCCTAATGAAATGACAAGGGAGGCGGTAAAAGGAATGGAGGCCAGCAAGCTGGCAGACCGCGCCACACATGAGACGACTATTCCCTTCACGCGGCTGCTGGCAGGGCCTGCTGAATATACGGTAGTACATTTTGGCGAACGCCGGAAGAATACCACCCTGGTGCACCAGGTGGCCAGTGCTGTCATTCTCGGCGGCGAGCCCATGCTGACCTATGCTGCCAATCCGGAGAGCCTGCTGGCCAGTCCGGCGGTGGAGATCATCAAAAAGATACCGGCTGCCTATGATGAGACCATTGTCCTGCCCGGATCGGAGATAGGTGAGCTGGCGGCGTTTGCACGGAGAAAGGGCGACACCTGGTTTTTAGCCGTCATGAATGGGACTACCCCGAAAAAGATAAAGATACCCCTGAGTTTTCTGAAAAAGACCAACACCGCCCTGGTGGCTTCGGATGACTCCGACCGGATAAAGATGTCGACCACTACATTTTCTCCGGAGGATGTGCTGGATCTTGACCTGCCGGCGGGCGGAGGTTACCTGGCCTGTCTTACGCTGCCGCATACCGGGTTTTATAACGTCAAGGAATTCGGGGCGAAAGGAGATGGCGTCGCCATCGATGGAGAAGCCATCAACAATGCTATCGACGCGGCGGCCGCGGCAGGGGGCGGGACGGTCTACTTTCCTGCCGGCAACTATCTTAGCTATACCATCCGGTTGAAAAATTACATCTCTCTTTATGTCGACCAGGGCGCTACGATCATCGCTGCTGCGCCAGTGAATAAGACCGGATATGATCGTCCCGAGCCTAATCCCTATGACCAATACCAGGACTATGGACATAGTCATTGGAAGAACAGTCTTATCTATGGAGAGGGTTTGCATGATATCTCCATTCTGGGGCCTGGTCTCATCTGGGGAAAGGGATTGACGCGCAGCACAAATGTCCCCGAAGGCGGCGGGAACAAGACCATCGCTCTGAAGTTGTGTTACAATGTGACCATCCGGGATGTGTCGGTCCTGCATGGCGGTCATTTCGCCATTCTCGCCACCGGCGTAGACAATCTTACCATCGACAATATGAAGGTCGACACCGACAGGGATGGCTTCGATATCGACTGTTGCAAGAACGTACGTGTGTCCAACTGCACGGTCAATTCCCCCTTTGATGACGGCATCTGTCTGAAAAGCTCGTTTGGGCTGGGGTGGGCAAAGGCGACGGAGAATGTCACCATTACGAATTGCCAGGTGAGTGGTTATGATGAGGGAAGTCTGATGGACGGGACCTTTAAAAGGACCTATAAAAGATATTCGGATAGCACGACGACGGGCCGTATTAAAATGGGCACGGAATCCAATGGCGGATTTAAAAATGTCACGATCTCCAATTGCGTGTTCGACTATTCCCGCGGACTGGCGCTGGAAACAGTAGATGGCGGCATACTCGAGGACGTCTCGATCACCAATATTACGATGCGTGACATCGTGAATTCGCCCATTTTCATCCGTCTCGGAGCCCGGATGCGTGCACCGGATACGATCCCCATCGGGGTCTGCCGCCGTATCATCATCAGCAATATTGTCGTTTACAACGCGGACTACCGGCATGGCTGTATTATCAGCGGATTGCCGGGGCATCCCATCGAAGACCTGCAGATGAGCAATATCCGCATCTATTTTAAAGGCGGGGGAACGGCGGATATGGCAAGCCGTGAAGTGCCTGAGTTCGAAAAAGACTATCCCGAGCCCTATCGTTTTGGGAAGATGCCGGCCTATGGCTTTTTCCTGCGGCATGTGAAACAATTGGATATGCACGATGTGCAGGTCAGTACGCTGACGCACGACGGGCGGCCTGCCTTTACATTCAAAGACGTGCAGGAGGTGTCGATGTCGCATGTCACGGCGCAACAGGCGTCTACCTGGCCTAAGTTCACGAATGTTGCACCCTAGTTTACAAACTGTCACCATAAAACCTTGCAATATGAAAAAAATCCTGCTTTATGGCGTGCCGGTATTGCTGGCCGTCATTTTATTTTCCTGCCGTAAACTTTTATGGGACATAGAGCATGGGCTCAAACCCCTCCGGGGAGCATTGCTTTTTGCCGATGGACCGGGTAACACCTACGAACTGATAGACAGCGTGCTGGGCGGCCATGCCGAAGAGGTGCCAGACTGTTCGCATCCGGACTTCGGACGGCATATCAGCGAAGTATATGACAGTACCCTGCACCGGTATGTATTCGTCTTCACCATTCATGCCACGCCTGACAACGACCGGTGCGTCAACTTCGACCGTCAGCGAAACGAGATCAAGACCTATGGGCCTTCTCCCGACAGTCTGAAGGGATTTTTGAACGATACGGTGACCCATATGTGGAAATTCAAGCTGGATTCCGGGTTCCAGCCATCCCCCAATTTTTGTCATATCCACCAGATAAAGGCTGGCGATGGGGATGACGGTGCGCCGCTGATCACGCTGACGCCCAGATTTGGCAATCCGAACAAAATGCAGATCATACACACGGGGTCGGGCAGTGCTACAAGTCTGGGGACGGTGCTGCAGGTGAGTCTTGCTCCATTTATGGGCACCTGGGTCAAAGTGGAGGAACATATTATCTATAAGACGGCAGGCGTCTTTTCGATCACTATCAAGCGTATGCGGGATGATTCCGTATTGCTGTCCTATAGCAACACGAATATCGATATGTGGAGGAATGGGACAACTTTTATCCGGCCCAAATGGGGGATCTACAGGAGCCTTAACAGCCCAAGTTATTTACGGGATGAGAATGTGCGTTTCAATGATTTTTATATATTAAAAGGGACGAACTAGTGTTCGCCCCTTTTGAAATTTTGAGAGAAAGAGAGGCCCTTCGGGGTCTCTTTTTTTATTTGCGTATGAGTTTGATCGTCTTCACTTCACTACCCTGTATCACCTTCAGGAAATAGACTCCCGGCTGGTAGGCGCTCGCGTCGATGTCGATGACACCCATGGCTCCGGGCACTCTTTTTGTCATCAGTTGTTTGCCATCAGCGCTATACAGACCCAGGGTCACGTCCTGGGGTTCAGCAGACAGATACAATTTGAATAACCCATCGGAGGGATTGGGATAGACTTCCGACAAGGATGGTTTGCCGTCGGCGAGTTTTTTAGCCGAGCCGCTGAGCAGCTGGTCGCTGTTGTCGGCTGAAACTTTGTCCTTTCCACAGACAGCACTGGAACTGTAGGCCAGGCCAAGATGCGGGAATTGGAAATTATCTTCCCAGCTGATGAACGCCAGTGCGGGCAGCGGAATACCATAGAAATACAATGGGGTAGAAGAGAAGGTCGTATCGCCGGGCGGCACGGTCAGACTGCCGTGCTGATTGGATCCGCTGATCTGCCAGGTGACTGCGACATCGAATGGATTGGGGTTGGTGATCTGCCAGTTACGGATGGTTTTGGGACTGGCTGAACACAGGGGTGTCAGTTTCAGATCTTTGATATAGGCATTGGGGAATTTGACCTCGCCGACGGCGTCATCCGCCTTGATCAGGCCATAGCCGGTGGCAAAATCAAATCCTTTATCGAAACCGGTGGTATATGGGTTGTCCATATCCCAGGTGTGGGTGGTAAGGACACCCTTTATCTGCGAGGGAGTGATGGTATTAAGTTTCTCAGCATCGATCATCAGCGCTGCTACGCCGGCTGCATGGGGTGCGGCGGCGGAGGTGCCGAAGAAATTGGGGTAGCTGTCGGCATCTTCGGAGATATCCCCATTGCCGAAGGGGTCGAAGAAGGAGGTATTGCCGCCATCGGGAGCTACGAGATCCGGTTTTTTCCGTATCAGGGGCGCTATGCGGTTGCCCTCTTTATCATAATAGTTGGCTACTCCGCCTACGGAAGAGAATCCTTCGACCTGGGCCGTATCAGCGCCGTAAGGCGGGGTCCGCAGATAGAAAGCTGCGCCTGTAGAGATGGCGCCTTCTGCCTTCGTGTGACCAACAACGGTAGGTGCCAGTATGCCTGGTATTGCAGGGGAGGTCAGATAGAACAAGGCGTCGCCGTAAAGTATGTATTTCAGATGGGTGGGATCAGGTCCCGCAAATTTTGTGACGACGAGGTAGAAAGTGACATTGGAGCTATTATTGAAATAACCGAAGACTTCTATGGGGTCGCCGCTGGCGAGATTATCCGAATTGCCGGCTGCTACGACATTACCCTGGAAGTCCAGCAGATAGATATCGAGATCCGACTGGGCGCCGACGCCGCTGGCGGAGAAAGAGGACTGATCCCATTGAAAAGAGGAGATGAGGGTGCCTCCCGGTGGGATATAGATGGGTTGAAAATAACGTTCGGGATCGCCGGGACCGCTGAAATTATGCGCTGTTCCTACTCCGGGTCCAAGCGGCTCTACTGTTGTCGGCTGGTAAGGGCTTTCATAACTCCGGATGCTCTGGTTGCCGGCGGAAGAGAAATAGGTTACGCCCTGGGCCTTTACCTGGTCGACGGCCTGTGCGATGATGCCGTCCTGAAAAAAGGGCTCGGCATAGTAGAATACATCGTCGGCGATGACGCTGCAACCGATGTTAGCCAGTTGGAGAATGCCGTTGGCGAAATCGGCCTGACCGTTATCGGCGGTGTGAAAGGCTAACTCTGCGCCCGGCGCTACGTCGTGGACGATCTCCATCATGGCGCGTCCTTCGTCGGTGCCGCCGGAGTCGAGGTCTGACAACACCTGGACGGGTTTTTTATAATTGAATGGATTGCCGGGACCGGGTAATTCGCCGTTTGCGACGCCGGTGGCGGCTGTGCCGAGATTGTTATAGCTGTCGGAGAGGACACCGACTTTTACTCCTTTCCCGTCCACCTTATATTTTTTACGGGCCAGGTAGGAGAGTTGGGCGGTATCGCCCTGGCTGATGACGGGTGTGGGTTTGGGTGGGGGCGGGGCGAATGCCGGGGTCGTCTCGCGGTGTGTCACGTGCAGTGGCCGGTAGGCCGGGCGGGCAAATCGTATTGAAGCCGAGCCTTCCAATTGGGGAAGCGCCGTGATGGGCACTACGGCGGAGATGATCCGGCCATAGACGGCTGTAATGGTTGCGCCTAATTTTTGCAATTCTGTTTTGGCTGTGGCGACATCTTCTTTAGCCGTAACGTCGACGACCACCTTGTTGCCTTTTATCTGCATGAATTTGTCGAAATAGTTGGAGCCTGGCGCCGGCTTGGCGAGGGATTGGGCAATTTTGGTTTTGGGGGCGAGACCGGGCGCCAACAATTTTTTCAGGTCGGGGCTGAGGATGGAAGAGGTTTTTTGAAGGTCCTGGTTTGCCGCCACTCCTCCAAAGGCAGGGTCGCCTTTTATCTGTGCGGTAGCAATGGTGCTGTACAATACTGTGAATAGGAACAAATACGCAGAAATGCGGAGTAGACTTTTTTTCATAAAAAGGTGTTTTGATTAGAAATAGTAGTATCAAAGGGAAAGGACCTGTGGTCGGCGCGTGCTTTTATATAGAATGGTGGATTGCGGCAGGGGATAACCGAAAGTCGCGGTAGAAATTACAACAAAAGAGGTTGCCCGAAAAATAAAAATTCGGGCCAACCTCTTTTTTACCCATTTGCCCGGGGCCTTTAAAACCCCCAGGATAATTCTGTCAATGCGTTGCCATGGCCTGCATGAATAAGGCGCGCATCGGAAATATACGATGCGTCATTGTAAATGGGCGCCGCCTGCAGCAGCAGCGCGTAAATATCCTCTTTGTTGTACCCGCCTATCTGCTGGTATTCCCATTTCTTGCGGTCCAGCGCATAGGGGATCAGCCAGTCAAAAGCTTTTCGTATACTTCCCTGTTGTGTATTGGTGTAGGTAAAGAGATCGACACGGGTGTGGCGGGCCAGACGTGCCAGTGTAAAAAAAGCCTGTAAGTTATAGGTGCTGTAACCTAATCCATTGGTTCTGGCCAACTCCGCCGCCATCTTGCCGTCGGCGGCGATCTGGTGTTCCATCTTGGTCTTTCCTTCTTCGGCGAGGGTTCGTGCTGTTGCGGTATCGCCGGTGAACAGGGCGAAATCGGTTGCCTGTGCCAGGTACCAGGTGCCGTGGTTGTTGGCAGCAGCGTGTTCTTCCATACCATTCTTGCTGGTCAACATCCAATGAAGGTATTGCGCATACCACTGTTGTAGTGTTTTTGCGTCGGCGGGTGACCATGCGGCGGATCCTTCCAGCAGGATGGCTGCGTCGGCAATGCCGATAAGGGGAATGGTCTCGATGATACCGATGCCGCGGCCATTGTTAATGCCCGGAATAGCCTGACCATAATCCAGATGGGGGTTCATTTTAGTGGCGGCATCCAGAAACCAGTGTCGTAATAAGAGCGCTGCTTTCTCAGCGTAGCGGGTATCCCGGGTCATGTACCACGTGAGTGACAATACCTGTACGGAATTGCTCAATTCGCCAAGATTGTGATGATCGCTGATCTTATAGATCTCGGGATTGCGTTGTCCGTCGCGGCGTATATAGGGCAGACCGTTGGGTTTGGTACTGTCATACCAGAAATATGGCGCCTGGCTCATATAATCATGTTTGTTGCCGCTGACAGGGGTGATGCTTTTGTCCAGGACGGAGAGGGGCTGCATGTCCAGCAGCTTGTCGGCCTGGGTGCGCAGGCTGCTGATCAGGGCGCGGGCGGTGGTATCAGCGGACAAAGCCTTTTCACGCCAGGTGTTCAGCCGGGCTCCATCCCATGACAAAAGAGGGGGGATGGCCGCTGCGGATGTCGGTGGGGATGCCTTTGCGGGCGTTGTTGCGGACGTTAGTTTTTTTTTACGTCTGTCAGCCGGTAGGCGGTCACTGTCTTGCCGTTAAAGCCGGGAACGTATAAAGTGTGTGTGGACTGGACATACCAGATATCGGCCGTATTCTTATGTTCGGCCTTTCTGTCCAGCAATTGTTCTTTTTCGCCATTGGCGTAGACATAAAAGACGTTACCTATCCATTCGCTGACGAGGAGGTCGCCATTGCCGACTTCTTCCACGCCATCACCGCCATTGGGGAGATCGGCTATCTTTTGGATGTTTTTACCGGCGTCTGCCAGCAGGACTTGTTTTTTTGCAAGGATATAGAGTCCTTTTTTGGATACTTTCAGGCCGTTGATGCCGGGAAGATTATCCATATACAGGGTGGGGGCGTCCTTTTCTATTTTGTAGAGCTTCCCTGTCTTGCTATCGGATACATATACCGCGCCATTATCAGGATCGACACTGATGTCATTGAGGTTTACCGCCCCTTCGATGTCTATTTTTTTCAGGATGGCTCCCTTTTTGCGATCGATGACGACCACACTGGTGATATCGGCTACATAAAGACGGTCTCCATAGATGCCCATTCCTTTTGGTGCGTTCAGACCGGTGATCCAGTTGTCAACATAATGTGTGCCATCGGGGTTTAGAAGTCCTACGCCCCCTTTGCCATCGGCAACCCAGCCGCCGCCGTCTATCAGGGAGACATAAAGCAGTGGTTTTGAAGGGTCGGCGTGAACAGATTCGGGAACAGCAATGATCGTGTCTGTCTCCCATAATTTTTCCAGGGAATGAGATTGCGCAATCCCCGACAACGGCGCACAAAAGGCAAGAATCCAGACAAATTTGTTCATTTTTTCATTTTTTTCAGGATGAGACGAAGGATCAGGCCCTGCATTTTTTCCGTTTCATTGTTCTTGCGTCCTTTTCTGCAGGACTGGCCATAAACTCCCTTTGATATTCAAGGGGGCTTTTTCCGGTGATTAATTTAAAGTATTTATAGAAACTGGTGAAATTATTAAATCCGCTTTCATAACAAAGCTGTTTTATGCTGAGGTTATTTTCGATGAGCAGTTTGCAGGCGTGCCCTACCCGCAGTTCGAGGAGGAAACGGGAATAGGTCTTCCTCGTCCTGGATTTGAAAAAGCGGCAGAAAGAATTGGGGCTGATATTGGCTACGGCGGCTATTTCATCCAATTGTATGGCCCGTTTGAAATGTTGCAGGCTATACTCGTAGATGTGGTTCACCCTTTCATGTTCGGCTTCGGGGAGGCGATGTTTGAAGCCGATGGATGCCAGGGCCTCTATTTCATCAGACTCTGCGAGTATATGCAGCGCTTCCATTAACAGGAGCAGCCGGGGCATACCTTCGGCGTACAGAAGACGCTCCAATATGGCCGCTACTTTTATTTTTGCGGTCCCCTCTACCTGTAAGCCTCTTTTTGCCTTGTCCAGTAAGGATTTTAGCTGGAGGTTCTCCGGGAGATCGAGAAAACACCCGCCCCAGAAATTTTCGCAAAAATGTGCTACGCGCACGTCGGTGGGCGCCTCGTGTTCTTCTGCAAAATAAGGATCGTCAAAACGCCAGTAATGGGGCAGATTGGCCCCTACCAGAACAACATCCCCTGCCTTGAACCGCTTCATATTATCGCCTACGAACTGGGTGCCGCGTCCTTTTTCAAAATGTATCAATTCCACTTCTGAATGAAAGTGCCACCTGTTGTTAATGTACGGTACGAGATCCCGTCTTACGCTAAAAGAGTGTCCGGGCTCCCTGGAAACTTTAAGCAATTGAGGTCTCATGAGTGTAGTTTTTATGGTTACTTAATCATCATGCTGTCATGTCAAGGCGCCAAATTAATAGCCTGTATTTTGATGGAGGTTGGGGTTGGCATCCAGCTCCGTCTGCGGAATGGGCAATAAAAACTGATAATCCTGTATGGTAAATCCCATGCCGGCCTCTATCTGTTTGTAACGGCCCAGGCGGATAAGGTCCCAGCGGCGGTGCCCTTCTACACATAACTCACGGGCCCGTTGTTTTACGAGGGTGTCGACAAAATCGCTCTGCGTCACGACGTTGGTGAAATTATATTGATTGGCGGCGGGGATCTTAGCCCTGGTGAGCACCTGGTTGATGCCATTGAACTTATTCGCGTCGGCGGCATTGAGATCATTCATCGCCTCGGACTGCATCAGCAGCACGTCGGCATAACGGAGGACAGGCCAGTTGACCCTTGAGTTGTTCGAGCCCGACTTCCATTGTACATCCCGGTATTTGTAGATAAAAGGAGTGACAGCAGTCGAGCCTACCTTGCCCGCCATATTCCAGTTGCTACGTGCGGTATCATAAGCGGGATAGCCGTTGTTGAAGAAGTTGGTGTTACACAGAAAAGAGCCTGATCCTCCCAGCCCTGAAGGCGAGAACATGCGACAGGTGATGTTTTGCGTCGTGCTGCTGCTGTTGTCGCCAAACTGAACGGCGAATATGATCTCTGGCTGTTTCGGATAATATTTGTTATCGCAGTTGAAGACGTCTCCATAAACAGGATCCAGGGAGTAGACCTTCGAGTTGATCACCTTATTACATTCATCCAGCGCATGCTGGTTGTCTGAGGCATCGGCATAGGGGGTACTGGCGCGTTGCAGGTAGACCCTTGCCAGCATAGCAGAGGCAGCGCCGGATGACACCTGTCCTTTGTTGGCGGCGGCGATGTTGGGTTCGGACAAGCAATTAGCTTCTGCGAATTGAAGATCAGAAATGACCTGCTGATAGATGGCCGCAGAAGGCGAGCGGTGTGGGAATAAAGCCGTGTCGGAAAGGGTGGTGATGGGTTTCAGCAGAAGGGGCACGTCGCCGAAACTTCTCACCAGATCGAAATAGGCCATGCCCCGGAGGAAACAGGCATTGCCCAGAATATTGTTTTTGGCGGCTGCGTCCATAAAGATGGGCGGCACATTGGCAATGACGTCGTTGGCCCGGCTGATGAGTTTATAACTATTCTGCCACCAGCTGGTGATCTCCGGATTGGCCGCATTGTATTGTATCTTATACATGTCGATACGCTCCTGGTTCTGCGTGAGCAGCGGTTGCAGACAGTCCGCCGGGCATTCCGTCATGATATAAATGGTGCGCTGGTAGTAACCCTGTGGCTGCAGGGCGCTGAATGCACCGTTGAGAGCCGTCTGCGCATCCTGGGCATTCTTATAATAGCTGGTGGGCGCCAGGAAGCTGGTTGGGGTCTCTGTCAGTTGCTTTTTGCACGCCCCCAGGAGGAATGTGCTGCCAACGCTGAACAAAAGAATATATTTTTTCATCTTCTTAGAGTTTGTCTTGATAATGATAAGATCTAGAATCCGAATTTAAGACCGGCGAGAAAGGTCCGGATATTCGGATAAGGATTGTAGTCTACATTCAGGGATGTATAGTTGCCGGAAGTATTGGGGTAACTGTTCACCTCGGGGTCATAACCCGTATAGTGGGTGATAGTGATCAGGTTTTGTCCGGTGATATACACGCTGGCGGATCTGAACATCTTTGCCAGTCTGGGCAAAGGCAGGTCGTAGCTGATCGTGATCGTTTTGATCCGGCAATAACTTCCGCTTTCGACGATGTCGCTGGTCACTCCGAGACCGCGACGATAGGTGCTGGTGATAGCCGGCAGGTTGTTGATGCCGGAGTTGGGGGTCCAGCTGCGGGTCGCTACATAAGCCAGCTTGTTATCGGAAACAGTTCCATTCTCGCCTTCGACGCGATTTTCATTCAGGATATTGCTGCCATAAACACCTTGTACCAACACGAAGAGATTGAAAGGGCCATACGTGAGGTTACTGGTAAACCCATAGGTGAACTTAGGCAGGGCATGACCGATGATGGCTTTATCGCTTGCGTTGAGGATGCTGTCATGATTGGAGTCCCTGTAAATGGGGTCGCCGGGTTTGACGGCCTGTTTAGTGCCGCTCTTCGTGATCTGGTCCGCTGTCTGCCAGATGCCCTGGAAGACATAGCCATAAAACGAGCCCAGGGGCTGACCCACCTGCAGGATGGAAGAATTCTGACCGCCGGGATAGACGCTGGAGCTGACGTTGCCGGTGAACTGGTAGTTGACGGCGCCAAGGCTGAGTATCTTATTGATGTTGCGGGAAAAATTGAGTGAAGTGGTCCAGTGCAATTTTCGGGAATCGATGTTAACGGTCGTTACAGAAAACTCAAAACCCTGATTGCGAACAGCGCCGATGTTTTGCAAGACAGTAGTAAAACCCGATGTAGAGGGCAATGTGACGTTGTAAAGGAGATTGGATGTTTTCTTATTATAATAATCACCGGAGAAAGTGATACGGTTCTTCAGCAGACCCAGGTCGAGACCTGCGTCATAGGCGGCGGTAGACTCCCAGCTCAGATTGGGATTGGCGATGTTATTGGGCGAGAAGCCGACCACCCTTGTTCCGTTGAGATAGTAGGTGTTGGAGTTATACTGGAACAATGAATTATAAGAGCCGATCTCCTGATTGCCCGTCTTGCCGTAGCTGAGCCGGAGTTTCATGTCGCTGATCGCATCTATCTTCCGGATGAATTTCTCATCCGACATCCGCCAGGCAAAAGCGCCGGAAGGGAAATAGCCCCATTTGTTATTGACGCCAAACCGGGAGGAGCCATCTGCGCGCATGGTAAAGGTGAAGAGGTATTTATCCAGCAGCCGGTAATTGATACGACCCAGTCCGGAGGCCAGTACATTTTTGGTGGTACCGGAAGTGGTGTTGAGACCTGCGCCGACACTCAGGTTGTCGGTACCCAGTCCATTGGTATATAAGGTCTGTTCAACTGCGCTGGCTGACTTGTTCTTGAATTCCTGATAGGTCCAGCCTGCTACGACGTTGAGGGCGTGAATGCCGAATTGTTTGTCATAGCTGAGCGTGTTCTCATTCAGCCAGTCGTAGTTGTTATAGGTATTAACCGCTGCATAGCCATTGGTGCTATTGCCCAGATAGGTGGTCGTAGGCCGGAAAACGTCTGCCCGATAGTTGTATAGCTGTCCGCCGAGACTGCTCTTTATCTTTAATCCTTTGATGATCTCGTATTCGACAAAGGCGTTTGCGAATACACGGGTAGTCGCCACTTTTTGAGTGTTCAGCACGGCTGCTGCTACCGGGTTGCCCAGGACGGTGACATAACCGCCGGGGCCATTCTGGAAAGAGAAGGCGCCGGTGCTGTCATAGATAGGTACCGTGGGACTGGCCCGCAAGGCGTCCAGCAGCGTACCGCCGCTTGCACCGCCGCTGGTGTTGACATTGGCAGAATCCTGCAGCGCATAGGCTACCTGCGAATTAAAACCAACGTGTACCTTATCACTTACCTTGTCGTCGAGGTTAAAGCGGAGTGTCCCTCTTTTATAGCCCGAGTTGAGGAGGATGCCGTCCTGTTTGAAATAATTGGCGCTAAGGAAATACCTGGCGTCGTTGTTGCCGCCGCCGAGGCTGACGTTTGCATTTGAAATGGGAGCGGTGCGGAACAGGGCGTCCTGCCAGTTGGTGCCCTTGCCCAACGCGTCGATCTGCGTCTGTGTGAAAGGCAGTTTCATATTGGGGGTCAATACAGCCGTCACCTGATCGAGATAAGTGGCGAATTGCGTGGCATCCATCATCTTCAATTCCTTGGCTACGTGCTGCACGCCCGTGTACATATCAAAATTGACGGAGTTGCGGCCGAGGGTGCCTTTTTTCGTGGTGATCAGGACAACGCCGTTAGCGCCGCGGCTGCCATAGATGGCGGTGGCCGAGGCGTCTTTCAGTACTTCGATAGAGGCAATATCGGTGGGGGTGATGCCGTTGATGTCGGCCCCTGCATAACCATCTACAACATACAGCGGGTCGCTGCTGGAGGAAATGGAGTTAGTGCCGCGGATACGCACCGTGAAGGAAGAGCCGGGTTGGGCATTGGTTTGTGTTACCTGTACACCACTGACCGTGCCTTCCAGCATTTGACCGGTGCCGAAGACCGGGGTCTTGTCGTTATTGGCCAGGGGGACAGAAGCAACGGAGCCGGTGAGGTCTTTTTTGCGGGAAGTACCGTAGCCGACGACTACGACTTCATTCAGTCCTTTGGGGGCTTCCTTCAAGGTGATGTTAAGGGTTTCTCCCTGTATCGATTCAGAAGCGACGACCTGTGTCTCGAAGCCTACTGCCGAGATCTCCAGGCGGAAGGATCTGTTCGAAGGAACGGAGAGTTTGAATTCTCCATTGGCGTCAGCCGCGACGGCGGCGTTTTTGCCGGCGCCTCTTAGCGTTATGCTGGCGCCGGCTACGGGAGTATTTTCAGCTGAAATGATCTTTCCGGACAAGGTTCGAACCTGTGCGTAAAGTGGCTGTCCCAGGAAGATCAATATTCCCAGCACGAAAAATACTTTTCGCATAAGCATCATGGCAAGATATTTTAATGGGTTCTCTAATGGCAATAATGGCAATACATGGCAATTGAGTGTCAAGTTGGAGAAAATTGTAATCATAATAAGCAGCGATCAACCTATTTATTTACGGAAACGGTTGCATGAATGGGGGCGGAATGCCCGTTGCAGTTACTACAACGTTTTCGTAAATAAAATCAACAGACGGGATTTGATTGTGTAATTTTCGGGTCAATGAGAGAGGGTCGCGTGCCGGCCTGCTGCCGAAACAAAATTGCTTGTCCAATGAATACGGTTAACCTCAAACAATTAGCCCAGGAGCTCAATTTGTCCGTGTCTACCGTCTCCAGGGCTCTGCGTGATAGTTGGGAGATCAGCACACCTACCAAACAGCGTGTCTTCGATCTGGCCAGAAAAATGAATTTCCAGCCTAATCCTTATGCCAGCAGTCTTCGCAAGCATCGTAGCCGAACCATCGCCGTCGTCATTCCCGAAGTGGCCAATAACTTTTTTGCGCTGGCCATTAAGGGTATCGAGACCGTCGCCCGGGAGAAGGGTTATCATGTCCTTATCTATCTCACCAATGAAGAGGTAGCGGAGGAAATGGCCATTACGTCCAGTCTGCAGAGCGGGCGGGTAGACGGGGTCATTCTTTCTCTTTGCGGGTCTACACAGGATACCCGGCATCTGCTGGAGTTGCAGCAGCGGAATATACCTCTTGTTTTTTTCGACAGGGTCTGTGACCATATCACGGCGCCCAAAGTGATGACCAATGACTATGAAAGTGGTTTTGTCGCTACGGAGCACCTGATAAAAGCCGGCTGTCGCCGTATCGCCCATCTGACCATCTCCATGAGTCTGAGCATCTCGCACAAACGCCAGGAAGGGTATATAAACGGGCTGCGTCGCTGGGACCTGCCTACTGAGGACGATATGATCATACACTGTGATGGTGATGAGCAGGAGTGCTACCGGCAGATCCGCGAGTTGTTCCTGTCGGATAAGAGACCGGATGGCATATTTGCTTCTGTGGAAAAGCTGGCTGTGATGACCTATCATATCTGCCGCGAACTGGGTCTGCGGATACCGGAAGATGTAAAAGTGATCAGTTTCTCCAATCTGGTGACGGCTTCGTTGCTGAACCCGTCGTTGACGACGATAGCACAACCGGCTTATGATATGGGCAAAGAGGCGGCGACGATGTTGTTTCGCCGTCTGGAAAAGAAATATATTGTGGTGCCTGATGATCGGGTCATGCTGCCGGCCAGGCTGGAGGTGCGTAATTCCACGATGAGTTAGCCACCGGGACGTACACTTTACCGTAACTCTCCTTCTTCTTTCAGCAGAGGCCAGTCCTTATTATTTTGATGCGCTTCGCGCATATAGTCTTCCAGTCGTCGGACAATGTCAGGGTGTTTGGCTGCTACATTCTGTTGTTCCTGGCGGTCTTTTTCTAGGTCGTATAGTTCGAGGGGCGGATGATCGAGCGTATTCACGTTCAGCCGCACTCCCTTCCAGCTGCCCCAGCGGACGGCCTGGCTGCCACCTCCTTCATGAAATTCCCAGTAGAGGTAGTCGTGTTTTTGGGGTGGTGCAGGGCCGCCTTTTAGTATTGGGGCGAAGGAGAGTCCGTCGAGTCGGGTGGTGGCGGAGCGGCCCGCTGTAGGGGAGACCGGGGCCGGGACTCCCGCCAATTCTTCGAAACTTGGGAACAGATCCCAAAAGGCCGTTGGCTGGTCGCATGCCGACCCGGCTGCGATCCTGCCTTTCCACAGGGCGATGAAGGGAACGCGGATGCCTCCTTCATAGAGATCCCGTTTGATCCCGCGTAATCCTCCGTTGCTGTTGAAAAATTCCGGGTCGCCGCCTCCTTCGCGGTGCGGGCCGTTATCGCTGGTGAACAGGATGAGGGTGTTGCCGGCCAGTCCTTGCTGTTCCACTTGTTGCAGGATATCTCCGACATAATGGTCCAGGCGGGAGACCATGGTGGCGAAGGCGGCATGGGGGTCATCATGGAACTCCGCGACGTAGTGTTGGTAGATGCTGTCATGCGGGCCTTGCAAGGCGGCGTGGGGCAGGGTATAGGCCAAAAACAGGAAGAAGGGGCGGGTGTGCTCGCGTTGCAGGAATTGGAGCGCGTGTTGATGGATGAGATCGGCGGAGTAGACGGAGTCAGCCAAATGGATCTTTTCATCGTTATTCCAGAGGTGGTCGGGATAATAGTTATGCGCCAGGCTCTGGCAGTTATAACCATAAAAAGCGGTAAATCCTTTTTTCAGCGGGGTGCCGGAGGAACCTGGATACCCGAGACCCCATTTGCCAAAGATACCGGTGCTGTAACCTTGTCGTTGTAAAACGCTGGCGATGGTGAGACTTGAGTCAGGGAGGGGGAATTGACCTTCGGGTTTAAAGCCGCGGTTGCCGCGGACTGCGGTGTGTCCGGTATGGAGACCCGTCAGCAGGCTGGCCCGCGAAGGGGCGCATACGGCCGTGCCGGCATAAAATTGCGTGAAGCGCATTCCCAGGCGGGACATGCGGTCGATATTGGGGGTCTGGATCTTTGTTTGGCCCTGATAGCCGACATCGCCGTAACCGAGATCGTCGGCCACGATGAGGATGATGTTCGGCCGTTGTTGCGCCGTGGCGCCAGTCTGTTGCATAGGGTCGGCGGGCTTCTTTTGAGCCGGTGCAACACTGGCGAGCAGCAGGAGTATGCAGAGGGTGCTTATTTTCAATGTGGCAAGTTTTATCAAAAATAATGCATACCCGCTATTTACTGTCCCGGTCCATCCGGTCCGGTATCCGGTCGCCGGGAGAAGGGGAGCGAGGTTTCCCGGAGTACGGCGGGCCGCAGCCTATAGCCCTGACCGTTCGGCTCTGGCGGCGGGCCATACGCGCGGCTGCAGATCGAACAGACCGGCCAGCAGTTCGTAGGAGTGCAGACGATCTTCGACATGCTCGGTAAAGGTCGAGATCACGATCTCGTCGACATCGAATTCGGCCGCCAGGCCTTCCAGTTTTTCCCGCATTTGTTCGGGCGTACCGATGGCTGTCCGCTGACGGTTGTACAAAACACGCTGCCATTCGGCGGGTGTATATTTATAGGCGGTGGCGGCGGCGATGGTCGGTATCTCGTCGAAATTGCCTTTTTCAAATCCCAGCAGCCGGTAGTCGACAAGCGCCTGTGTCTCTTCCACTTTTTGTTCATCCTCCGAACAAAAAGCGAAGACACCTACGCTGGCCTGTGGTTCGGGCAATTCCGCTGATGGTGAAAACCGGTGACGATAGGCCTGTACTGCCGAGGCTCCGCCAACGGGATTGATGAATTGTGCGTAACAGAGCGCCATGCCAAAATGCGCGGCTAGAAAGGCGCTTTCCCCGCTGGAGGTGAGCATCCACAGCTGGGGCATGGTCTCAATGCGTGGGATGGCCCTGATCTTTCCCTGAAACGTCCCTTCGCTGGGTGTATCCGAGAGAAAGGAGTGCAGGTCCCTTATCTGTCTGATATATTCCTGCGGGTCAAAAGTATTGGTCGGGTTCAGCAGCTGGGCTGTCAGCCGGTCGCCTCCCGGTGCACGTCCGACTCCAAGGTCGATACGTCCGGGATACAAGGCTTCCAGGAGCCGGAAGTTCTCGGCCACTTTTAGGGTGGAATGGTTGGGCAGCATGATGCCCCCTGACCCCAGCCGGATGCCCCGGGTCTCCGCCGCCAGCCGGGCGATCAATATTTCCGGGGCGGCGCCTGCCAGGGTTGTCGTATTATGATGTTCCGAAAGCCAATAACGGGTGTAACCGAGACGGTCTGTGAGCTTTGCAAGCCGGATAGATTCCTGGAGGGCGGCAGAGGCGTCGCTGTGTTTGCGTATCGGGGTCTGGTCAAGGACGCTCAGGCGAAGATTCTTGTACATAGTGCTGTATGTAACACGCAGGGTGGAAAAAAGGTTTTTTACCACTCATCCAAAAAGAATTGATTATTCCAATCCCGCCTGGTATCTTTATGATATCATTTTAATATCAAAATAAACCAAACATTATGAATGCCTCAACGCAGGAGAAGACCCTCGAACCCATCAGCGGTTATCCTATCATTATGCTCATGCTGGTCCTGGCCGCCGGCTTTCTTGTCCTCGCTGGATCTGCCCCGGGATGGCTGGGCGTGGGGTTTATTCCGATGGCCTTTCTGATAAAAGGGCTTACCGTTGTCAACCCCAATTCGTCTGCCGTATTGTTGTTGTTTGGCGACTACCAGGGTAGTATCCGTCGAAGCGGCCTGTATTGGGTGAACCCCTTTTATAAAAGGATCAAGGTATCGATGCGTGCCCGCAACTTCGAGAGCGAAAAGGAAAAAGTGAACGACAAGCTGGGCAATCCTGTCATGATCAGCGTTATCCTGGTGTGGAAGGTAGAGGACACCTACAAGGCCTGTTTCGAAGTGGACGATTATGCTAATTTTATCCGCATACAGACGGACTCGGCCGTGCGTAAGCTGGCTGCTACCTATGCGTATGACCATTTCGAGGACGAGAAGGCGACGGTCACCCTGAGCACTGATTTTGACGAGGTGAACAATACGCTGGAGCGGGAGATCTCCGAGCGGTTGATCATTGCTGGTATAGAAGTGGTCGAGGCTAGGATCACTCACCTGGCTTATGCCCCGGAAATCGCACATTCGATGTTGAAACGTCAGCAGGCGGCTGCCGTGGTTGCCGCCCGTCATAAAATAGTAGAAGGTGCGGTGGGGATGGTGGAGAGCGCATTGCATCTTTTGTCTTCTAAGCAGATCATTCAGCTGGACGAAGAAAAGAAGGCCGCCATGGTCAGCAATCTGATGGTGGTGCTCTGCGGGGACAGGGAGTCACAGCCTGTCGTGAATACGGGAACTTTAAATCATTGATGAATGGCGGAAAAAAAGTCTTTTGCGTTACGAATAGATGCGACGATGATGAAGGCCATCGAGAAGTGGGCTGCCGACGAATTTCGCAGCGTCAATGGGCAGATCGAATGGATAATGCACAATGCATTAAAAGAAAATGGCAGGCTGAAGGAAAAACCATTTACGGAGGATGGAGAAAAACCAGGGGTGTAAGCGATAGAGTTACTCTTATTGTTTTAATGCGATAATATTGGGAAGTTTGCATTTGAAGTGTACCTATAACCCTAACGGGCATATGAGGTAATTATTTTGAATCCAAACCCTAGACAGTCGATGAAAAACCGTTGGTCCGTCGCCCCGTATTTGTTCTGCCGTATCGGAAAGATTTTTCTGATGACGTGCTTTTGGGGATTGTACGGGTCTATGGGCGCCTATGCCCAGATCAACGCTTACGCAAAGGTCACCGCTATCTCCGGGAAAACGCTGACGCTGTCAAACATAAATCAAAGCGTTCACACCTTTACTGCCGGTGAACCGGTGCTCATCATCCAGATGAAGGATAACGTCATCGGCGCCAATACGGCAAACACAGCTGCTTTTGGATCGATTTCCTCCATTGCCAATGCGGGTGTTTATGAAGTGGCGGCGATCGCTACCGTGTCGGGTACCACGATGACACTGACCGCTAATCCTGCGCACACCTATAATACTGCGACAAATGCAAGTGTGCAGGTCGTCAGTTTCAACGTGCTTAGTACGACCGACTATACTACAGGCAGTGCTATTACAGCAATACCCTGGGATGGGAATGTGGGGGGGATCGTGGCTTTCCAGGTGGGCGGGACCCTGACGCTGGCTAATTCCGTCAGTGCGGATGGGCTGGGGTTCAGGGGCGGCGGCAGGTCTGGAAATTTTCAATTGAATTGTGAGCCGAATGTATACGATAATATCTCGTCCAATTACGCTTTCAAGGGGGAAGGTATCGATGGATCCACGACCATCACTTATACCACACACACCGGGCGCGGACCGCTGGCGAACGGCGGCGGTGGCGGCAGCGATGATAATGCCGGCGGTGGCGGAGGGGGCAATTATACTGCCGGCGGACAGGGCGGGCCGGGATGGGGCTGTACGGGGGCGAGCGTTTCGGGTGGTCTGGGCGGTGTCGTACTGGGGCCTTATATATCCGGCGGCAGGGTGTTCATGGGCGGCGGCGGTGGTGGTGGTCAGCAGAACAATAGTGTCGCTTCTGTCGGTTCGGCCGGCGGCGGCATTATCTTTATTAAAGCAAATAAACTCGTCACTTCCTGTAGTGGATCGGTCAGTATCAGCGCCTCCGGGGCTGCTGCCGCTAACAGCGGCGGTGATGGTTCGGGGGGAGCAGGTGGGGGGGGCGGCATTGTGCTGGCTATTAATACCTTTGCTGTTCCGACCGGCTGTCCTCTGAATATTAAGGCCAGTGGAGGGAATGGGGGCAATGTTATCGACCCTAGTACGCTTGGCGGCGGAGGCGGGGGTGGACAGGGGACTGTTATTTTCTCAGCTTCACTTCCTACTGCGAATATTACCACGGCTGCCAACAATGGGATCGGAGGGTTTAATATCAGCGACGGGTCAAGCAGCGCGGGTAATGGCACGGGTATCAACAATGCGGGGATCATGTCCGGTGTTCCCATATTGTTACCTGTCGATTTTCTTTCTTTTTCGGCAGCGAAAAGCGGTCAGCAGAATATTCTTAGCTGGACGGTTTCTCAACTGTACCAGTACACCCAGTTTAGTATCCAACGGTCGTCCGACGGGGTATCCTTCCGTGATATTGGTACGGTGGACGGTATTGTAGACGGCAGGAGCACGGCGAATTATGTTTTTACCGACCCCTCTCCGTCACCGGGTAAAAATTATTATCGTGTGCGGCAGACCGATCTTTCCGGAGCTGAAAAGTATACGGTCATCAGCCTGGTCGATTGGACAGATGCCGTTGCCGCCTTTCGCATTTCTCCAAATCCTGCTCATGGATCGTTCACCATACAACTACTGAATGTTTCCACCGGTCCTGTGATGCTATCAATAGAAGATATTTCGGGGGCCGTTGTCTATCGCAGCTCGTCGATGGCAAATTCAGGCAGGATAGCGGTATCGTTGAACAAGGCGGTGCCGGCCGGCATCTATTTCATTCGCGTCAGGACAGCGACGGATACAGAGACGGGGAAGATCATCCTGAACTAGAAGAGCGCTTGTCCGATCGGGGCACAACGATTGCGTGTCCATTTTTCAAACGATCTTTTATGCCAGACAAAAAAACCATCGAAAAGGCCCGGCGCGCTAAAGCGCTAGGTAAATCAGCCAATACACAGGCCGGAGAATTTGTACATGCAGAAATGGACAAAATACGGAAAGGGCAGACCGGGGCGCGATCGACCAAGCAGGCGATCGCTATCGGACTGTCCGAAGCGCGTCGGGCGGGCGTAGATCTGAAGCCGCCGGCGAAGGGTCAGACATCCGAGAAAACCCGCAAAAGCGCCCAAAGCGCTTATGAAAAGGGGCAGCGGCATGAACCGGTTTCCCCGACCCGATCCCGCGCAAGGACGAAGGCAATGAAAAAAGAGGGTACGGCAGCGGCTTCTCCCCGGGCCTTGTCAAAACAGGCGCATACGGCAGCGCAAAAACGTAGTGCTGCTTCGCGATCGGCTTCCGCCAAAAAAGCTGCAAAGACGAGGGCCCGGAACGGACGTTAAACATTTTTGGTAGTTGAACAGCGGCGCGCTACTTTTGCGGGGCAGTGTTTAAATATCCTGTAACCATACTACTCCTATTGCTCATTGCCGGGCAAACGTTCAGCAAATGGTGTCTGATAGTCGAATATCAGGTGAATCGGGATTTTATCTCCAAAAATCTTTGTGTCAATCGTTTCAAGCCTTGTGCCTGTTGTAAGGGGAAATGTTATCTCAATAAAAAGATAGCGGCAGACGAATCACAGCAACAGGCGCCGGGCAGGAGCGCGCAAAAAGACGAGGTTTTACTGCAAAGACATGCGCCGGGCAAGCTTTTGCCGGAGCTGGTCTTTTTTGCCGTCGCTATCGATCATTCCACCCGTCATCTGGACGGGGCGTCTGAGGACTGGTCTTCTTCCTTTTTTCCCCCGCCGAGAGTGCTTTCTTTTTCCTGAGGCCCGCCGTGGGGCGGATTTTTCTGACTGCGCCATGGGGCGAAACACCTGTTATTCATTACAATAACACCTTTTCTTTTTGAGTACGTCTATTCCATATAGATGGCGTTCCCGGGCGGGCTGTTCCGCTCTCTGTGTGCGGCTGGCTGCTTATGGCCAGTGGCTGATTGGTTGCGGCCAGCGGATAGTGGTGGGCTTACTGTTCCTGTCGCTGATGTTGCAATGTTTCAGCAAGATGCTGGTCGTCGCCGACTTTTATGCCCACCGGGATTATATCGCCAGAAATCTTTGTATCAACCGGCTTCGCACTGCAGTACACTGTGGTGGAAGATGCCAGCTGGATAAACGCATCCTTGAGGAGAATAATTCCAGCGGCGACACGGAACACAAGCTGGATAGCCGTTTTGAAGTGTTGTCATCGCGTTGTTTTTATCTCACCGGGATAGCCTTATGCTCTTCGCGGATCGTCACCTGTTATTCCCTTCTGCCTGTCGACAGCCCCGTCGATCAACCTGCCACTATTTTCCATCCTCCGGCCTGGCTGGGGGTTCTCTCTCATTCAGCGTAAATAGTTTTTTTCGACTTTTAATCGGACAGACCGAAAAATTAACAAGTATGACATCTTTGTATAAGCAAAGCCTCCTGGCTATGCTGCTTTTATATTCGTATACAATATTTGGACAGGTGCCGGCTTCGCCGGCGGCGCGGCGGGAGGGGGTGACGATGCGACCGGCCGACAGCCCGCATGTCGAACAGTTGGACCTCATGATCGTCTCCGCCAGCCGGACGGCGCAGCGACGTATGGAAGCGCCGATCGCCATCAGCACTATTACGGCCCGGGCCATCGCCGATACAAAGGCGAATCAACTGGATCAGCTGCTCAATAAAGTGAGCGGCGTATTTATGGTCGATCTCGGTAACGAGCAACACGAGATGAGTATTCGCCAGCCCATGAGTACGGCCAGTGTTTTTCTTTATCTCGAGGATGGTATTCCCATCCGTACCACGGGTGTTTACAATCACAATGCCCTGCTGGAGATGAATGCTACGGCGGCCCGGCAAATAGAGGTCATCCGGGGCCCTGCCTCTTCGCTTTATGGCGCGGAAGCCATCGGGGGAGCCGTCAATGTCATTACCCAGACGCCGCCTGCTACGCCAAAAGGGTATGTCAGCGTCCAGAGCAATAACAATGGGTATAAGCGAGCCGATGCCCAGATCGGTACTACGGCCGGCAAATGGGGGATCATCGCCAGCGGATATTATGCCAATCGCACAAATGGACCGATACAATACAGCGATTTTCATAAAACAGCCGCCACCCTGCGTGCCGATTATCATGCCAGCGACCGGCTCAACTGGACCAATAGCCTCACGTATGTCAACTATTACAGCGATATGTATGGCTCGCTGGACAGCGCTCATTTTGCACAACGGAATTACAATACGCCTTACTCCTTTACCTATCGTAAGGTGGAGGCGTTGCGTGTCAAATCGCAGTTGAATTACCGGTGGGGGAGCGGGACCTCATCGAAGGGGGCTGGCGAAACACAGGTGGCGCTGGCCTATCGGAATAACAGCGTTGGGCAGAATCCATCCTATTATATCAGCAATAGCGCGTCGAATCCACTGCTGGCGAATGGGCAGATCAATAAGAACGCTTTTCACAGCTGGCTCATGGTGGCCCAGCACCAGCAACGTTTCCAATGGCTGGGCAGCAAACTCATTGCGGGGCTTAGCGCCGATATCAGTCCGAGCAATTATATCGCGGGCTATATCCGCATTCAGCGGGATGCAAAAGGCAACTATGGCAGTTACATCAAAACCGATTCGGTACTGAGCAATTACTCCACCGGCATCAATAACCTGGCTTCTTATCTCAACTACGAGGTCAGTCCGGTGAAAGGGTTGAAATTGATGGCGGCTGCGCGGTACGACTTCTTTCATTATAATTTCAGGAACTATCTGGCGCCCTCTGCGTCCACTGGCGCGACCAATACGCGTAATGATTTCCGCAGGCTGACTCCTAAAGTGGGTGCGACGTACAACTATAAGGGTGTCGGCGTGTATGCCAATTACAGTCAGGGATATGTTCCGCCGCAGGTGACGGATCTGTACAATGGGGTTAAAGTGCCCTATCTGCAGCCACAGACCTATTTCAACTATGAGGCCGGCGGCTGGCTTTCGCTGTGGAAGAATAAGCTGTACGCGGATTGGAGCCTGTACCGACTCGATGGGACGAATCAGATCATCTCTATCCGGCAGAATGACGGCACGTTCATCAATCAGAATGCTGGCAAGACCCGGCATAAGGGTATCGAATATGGTCTGACACTTCGGCCCAGCGAGGAGTGGACGCTTCGGATCAGCGGCACCAATTCCGACCATGTGTTTATCGTACAATATGAAAACAATAAGAACTACAGCGGCAACCAGATGGCGGCAGCCCCGCGATTCATCGGTAATGCGGAACTCACCTGGCGACCGGCTTTTCTGAAAAATTTCCGTGTAGGCGTGGAATGGCAGCATCTTGGCAAATACTGGATGGACAATGCCAACACCAAACAGTATAACGGCTTTGACATCGTCAATTTCCGTACCGGCTATCAACGCGGGCAATGGGAGTTGTGGGTGAATGCGTTGAATGCTTTCAATAAATATTATGCTGCGCTGACCACCAGATCTACTTATGGCTACAGCTATAATCTCGGGGATCCTGCCGAGGTGACGATCGGGTTATCCTGGCATTTTTTTAACTGATACGACATGATAAAACAACTATATAAATGGCATCGCCGTCTTTCGGTGGTCATCGCGGTACCGGTGTTGCTGTGGGCTTCCAGCGGGTTCATGCATCCTCTGATGACCAATATCCGGCCTGCTATCGCCACGCAGGGCTGGCCTTCGCTGGCGATAGACAGTGGCCGGCTGCGTTGTCCGTTGCCCGAAGCGTTGCGTAAACATCATCTCGATAGTTTTGCCGCCGTACGGCTTGTACATATCGATACCAACTGGTTCTACCAGGTGCAACCGGCAGTGCGGCGCGCCGGGGCGGGGGGCAGCGGAGCGGCGGGGTTTGGCTCAGCGACTGACCGTGCTTTGGCGTTTAGCCCGGCCATACAGCCAACGGTTCCCGTATATCTCAGTTGTGTCAATGGGAATGTGCTGGCGGCGGGGGATTGGCTATACGCGCAATATCTGGCGCGGCATTTTTTGGAGGGGGGCGCGGAGAAAGGAAAGGCCGATGCTATGCCGGCGGGAAAACAGATCGCTACACCGGTGGTTTATACGGAGGGCGCTCCGGATTGTTGCGGGGCTGCCACCGAGTGCGTGCTTCATCCTGCCCGGGGGGCAAAGGTGGCCAATGTTTCCCTGCTGACGGGTTATGACAAAGAATACAAAAGCATCAATCGTCTGCTGCCGGTGTACCGCGTCTCTTTCGACCGACCGGACGGCATTCGCATTTATGTGGAGACCACCCAGGATCGTTTCTCCTTTGCCATGGATAACAGACGGGCTTTCTTCGACGGGATATTCGGCCTTTTCCACACCTGGGGTTGGCTGGATGTTTTGGGGAAAGGACGGCTTGTGGTTGAATTGGGTTTTGCGTTGCTGGCCTTTTGTACGGTGTTACTGGGCGTCTATCTTTTCTTTACGACGCGGGGAGCGAGGGTGAATACAACACGGGGAGCGAGTGCGGATTCGACGCGGGCTGCAAAGGCAAAAAACAATGGACTTGTCCGTGCAAGGCGTTATCATCGGTATACCGCTATTGTCGCCGCCATGTTCACCCTTATGTGGTCTTTTAGCGGCGGATATCATGCGTTGACCAAGCTGGCCGCGGGAACGGAGCCTGTCCGTCAGGCCGTCAATTTTTCCGCCGCCGATGCCGGATTTGATTATGCCCGGTTGCGGGCGGCTGCTGGCCGGCCAATGGCCAATATTAGCCTAGTTAAAATAGAAGATCAGCTGTATTGGCGGACAAGTCTTTTCACCGAAAATGGCTCTGCGCACAAAGATCTGATGAAAGACGGGAGGGCAACGCTGCCTCCCGTCCTGTATGTACATGCCGGCGATTATCGTGTGTTGCCCGAGGGCGATCAGCATTATGCCGCATCCCTCGCCGCCCAATACCGCGGGCAAACTATTTCTGACGCGCAGTTCGGGGGGCAGAGAGGGAGCGACGCCGTTTCTGACGCGCAGTTCGGGGGCCAGGGTGGGGGAGCTGCCCTTTCCGTGAGCCCCGTTACCGCCTTCGATGACGAGTACAATTTTACGGACAAACGTTTACCCGTGTGGCGGGTGTCATATCCCGGAGAGGGTCATCCGCGGTATTATGTAGAGACCAGCTCGGGTCAGCTGGCAGCTTTTGTGAATGATGCCGTGTGGCGGGAAGGGTATAGTTTCTCCGTCTTTCACAAACACCATTTTATGGATTGGGGCGGTAAGACGGTCCGGGATGGCAGCACGATGTTCTGGGCTGCCATGCAGGTGCTGATGGCTGTTATCGGCCTGTCCTTGTTTGTGAGGTACCGGATTAGCCGCAGGCGGCAAGACCGCACGGCTTAACCGGCCATTAACAGGACGAGCGGAAAAATAGACGGCCCGGAGGAGCAGGACTTTCGAAACAATGGCTTAATTTGCAACTCTGTTTCAAAAAACCGATTGATCAGGCTCCGCACCATACGACCCATACTGGCTGTAGTGATGCTCGCGTTATTTGCGCTGGGCATCACGCCTAAGATAGCTGTTCACGCCCTTGTAGCGCACCACACCGATAGGCATCTGTCGGTGTGGCAGGCTACAAAAGACCAGTTGAACAAGGATGGTTTTCATTGCCGTGTGGATAACCTGGTCGTGGAGCTGCCCTATATTCATTGTCCTCTTTCCCTGCAATGGGTAGTCCCGGCAGCATTCGGGATCTGCCAGATGCGGGTGGAAAATCAATATCATTCCTTCTCTGATATCATTTTTGGCTTGCGCGGGCCCCCCGACGCTGTTTAATTTTCCGATCTTAACCGGGCGGAGTCCGGTTAGTACACGAGGCCTCAAGGCCGAAGTGTACCGACATTATGGACATGCGGTAAAAAATTATTTTTCAACCAATTTTTTGCCGCATGTCAAATTACTGCTTCAGACGCTACACGGCTTCAGGCCGCAACCGTAGTGACATTTTAACCAACGGTATTAAACACGAGTCAAATGAATTTTTTTTCGTTTCGCTATATAGTATGTATTATTTTTTTGTTTGGGATAGACCACTCTATTCTCGCACAGGGCGTGAAAGGTTCGTTGTCCGGGAGGGTTAGCGAAAAAGACAAAGGGCAAGGTCTTTCAGGCGCCTCCGTCTATATCCCCGATCTCAAACTGGGTGCGGTGGCGGATACGGGCGGATATTACAAGTTCAATTTGTTACCCTCGGGCAGCTATCTCGTCGAAGTTCATGCCGTAGGGCACAAAACGGTTACGGCGACTATTCTCGTCAGCGGCCCCGTTGTCCGGGACTTTGTTCTTACCGACCAGTTTATAGAGGAGAGTCCGGTGGTGGTGACAGGTCTTTCTAAGGCCACCCAGATAAAAAGAAGCCCGGTACCCATCATAGCCATTACCCACGAGTATATTGCCGCCAACATCAGCACCAATATCATCGATGCCATTGCCAAAGTGCCTGGTGTCAGCGCGCTTACCACCGGCCCCAATGTATCCAAGCCTTTTATCCGGGGACTGGGTTATAATCGCATTCTCACGCTATACGACGGTGTACGGCAGGAAGGACAGCAATGGGGAGACGAACATGGGATCGAAGTGGATCAGTATGGTGTGGACAGGATAGAAGTGATCAAAGGTCCGGCCAGCCTTAGTTACGGATCGGATGCGCTGGCGGGGGTGGTGAACCTGATACCGACCCAGCCGGCTCCCGAAGGCAAGATCATCGGGAATGTGCAGGCGGAGTACCAGACCAATAATGGCTTATATGGAGGATCTGAAATGATCGCGGCTACGAAGAACGGGTTTGAGTGGATGGCAAGATTGTCCCATAAGCAGGCTACGAATTATCAGAACAAGATAGATGGTCGTGTGTTCAATACAGCCTATAACGAGACCGATGCCAATCTGTCCCTGGGGCTGCACCGCGGGTGGGGATACTCGCATCTGAGCCTGTCCCTTTTCGATGACCTGCAGGAGATACCGGACGGAGCCAGGGATTCGGCTACCGGTAAATTCACCCAGCAGATCACGGAAGCGGGTGATGTTGCCATCGTGCCCGATGCGGCCCTGAAGTCATACGCCATGACCCCGTTGCACCAGCATGTGCAGCATTACCGGGCCTATTGGACGAATAATTTCATTCTGGGCGATAGCCGTCTGGCCGTTAACCTGGGTTTTCAACGCAGCGTACGACGCGAGTTCAGTCACCCCGAAATACCCTACCAGGAAGTGGCGGGGTTGTATCTTCAACTCAATACCTATTCCTATGATGTAAAATATTATTTGCCGGAATTCGACGGCTGGAATTTCTCGCTGGGTGTCAACGGCATGTACCAGGATAATAATGTGACAAAGGGAACGGAGTTTATCATCCCCTCTTACCATCAGTTCGATGTGGGGCCGTTTGCCTTGCTGAAGAAAACCTTTGGTAAGCTGGATGTGTCCGGCGGGGCGCGGTTTGACAGCCGTTCCTTTTCGAACTTCCAGCTCTATACCGCACCGGACCCCGTGACGGGTTTTGATAAGCCGGTGTATGGCCAGGATACTGCCGGGGCGGATCTCCATTTTGTCCGGTATAGCCATACCTTCTCGGGCTTCACCGGCAGTATCGGCGCGACGTATAATTTTACCGAGCAATTTTCGCTGAAGGCAAATCTTTCGCGTGGATTCAGGGCCCCCAATATCGCCGAAATCGGGGCCAATGGTGTGCATCCGGGCACGGGCATCTACCAGATAGGGAGCGGGGATTTCAAGCCGGAGTTCAGCTTCCAGCAGGATCTTGGGCTGGAGTATACATCCCGTTATGCGGGAGCGACCCTCAGCGTGTTCAACAATACCATTTCCAATTATATATACAACCAGCGGCTGGTGAGCAGCAACGGCGGGGACTCACTGAACGGAACCCCTCCCGTCCCTACGTATAAATTCCAGCAGGGCAAGGCTCAATTGTATGGCGGGGAATTCAGCCTGGATATCCATCCTGTCAAGGCCCTGCATTTTGAGAATACCGTATCGGCTGTGTATGCACTGAATAAGGGCATCGATCCCAAATTAAGGACGGACAGCAATAGGTATCTTCCCTTCATTCCGCCGGTGCATGGTTTATCCGAGCTTCGTATGGACTGGGAATCCAGGTCGCATCATATCGTCAATGGATTTGTAAAGGTGCAGGTCGCCTGGTATGCCAGCCAGAACAGGGCTTATCTGGCGGACAATACGGAGACGGCTACGGCTGGTTATGCCTTGTTCAATGCCGGTATAGGCGCGGGTATCACGAATGGCCGGGGGAAGACGCTTTTTAACCTGTATATCATGGGGAATAATCTGTTCGATGTAGCGTATTTCGACCATCTCAGCCGGCTGAAATATTTCTTATATTCTCCGACAGACACCAATCCGGCGCATGGTATCCATAATATGGGGAGGAATATTGCGCTTAAGATCGATTTTCCGCTGAATTTTGATTTATAGAAGGCATAAAAAAAACCGGCGTCAGCCGGTTTTTTTTCTTAATTCTTTTTCTCTCCGCCACCGCCGTCTGCGGGTTTCTTACAACAAGTAGGAAGACGTTTGTAGGCGTCGGGTTCTGCTGTTACATCATCCGCGTCATATCCTACATTGGCGATCTGAGCCTTGATATTTTCGATATTGGTGCGATCTGATAAGTAAGTCACGGTGGTGATCTTCTTTTTGAAATCGACATTGATCTTCACGATGCCTTCTTCATGCGCCATATATTTTTCAATGCGGGCCTTGCAGGATTCGCATTGTACGGTGGGCGTTTTGATAACGGCTGTGAGTTGCGGTTTGGTCTGTGCGGCAGCCCCGCCGATCAGACCGATCATCAGGAAAAAAAGGATTTGTAACTTTTTCATATCGGTGAGTTTATGTCTGATAAATGTAAAACAAATTTGCAGGGAAAAGGACGGGAGTTTCCCAACGGTAATTTATTAATTAAAAACCTAATTTGAGTCTATGCCGGTCCAATTTGCCGGGTCTTTGCTCCATTTTAACAAAACCCCTTCTTCTTCCGGTGTAACCAGCCCTTTTTCCAGCGCCAGGCTGATCAGGGTGGGGTAATTGGAGAGCGATACATAGGGTACTCCTGCAGCTTCAAAAGCCTGTTTTACCGTGTCAAATCCGTAATTAAAGATCGAGACGACGCCGATGACGTCCAATCCTTCGGCGCGGAGGATCTCCACCACCTGCAGCGAGCTTTTGCCGGTGGACAGCAGGTCTTCGATGACGACCACGGGCTGTCCTTTTTCGTAATACCCTTCGATCTGCTGGCCTAATCCGTGTTCTTTGGGTTTGCTGCGGACATAGACATAGGGCAGTTTCAGCTGATCGGCGGCCATGGCGCCCCAGGCAATGCCGGCTGTGGCGACGCCTGCCAGCAGGCCGGTGTCGGGAAACTGGGCGAACAGTACGTTACACATCTCCGATTTGATGAAGTCGCGGACATAGGGGAAAGAGAGGACCTTGCGGTTGTCGCAGTAGATGGGGCTTTTCCAGCCGGACGACCAGGTGAAGGGTTCCTTTACGGAAAGGCGGATCGCCTGTATCTGAAGGAGTTTCTCGGCAACGGCCCGTTCGTTGGTAGTAATAATTTTCTCAGCCATGCTGCGAAAGTAGGTATTTTTGAGGTATGTATATTAAGATCTACTTCAATGATAAGCCCCTCTTTCTCTGCGATCGTATGACGGATGAGATCAACGTGTATGCGCATCACGATGATGCCGTGCTGATCGACGAGTTCTCGCATCCGGCGGTCAATTCCATGATCCATGAGATGCGGCAGGCAAAGATACATGCCGGGATATTCGTTCATAGCGACCTGGAGGTGTTGAAAAAAGCCTTTTGGAAAAAGTTTAATCTTATAAAGGCGGGGGGAGGTCTGGTCGATAATGGGAAGGGGTTATATCTGTTTATGTTCCGCCGGGGCAAGTGGGATCTGCCAAAGGGCAAACTCGATCCGGGCGAAACGCTGGAACAGTGTGCTGTCCGGGAAGTAGGAGAGGAGACGGGTTTGCAGGAGGTGCGGTTAGAAAGGCCGTTGGTCGTCACTTATCATACATATGATGAAAGTGGGAAACATATGCTGAAGGAAACGCATTGGTATAAAATGAATACGGCGGATGGTCAGATGCTTAAGCCGCAGCAGGAAGAACAGATCACGGAATTACGCTGGGTGGCGCCCGACAGGATGGGCGAGCTGCTGAAAAATACTTTTCCCTCCATTGTGGATGTCATCAGGGCTGCTTCTTTATGAGGGCTACGGTCAAACGGCTGACACAAATTAGCTTTTCTCTCTCGTCATAAATTTTGATATCCCATACGTGCGTGGACTTGCCGATATGCAAGGGAACCGCGACTCCATATACATATCCTTCCCGGACTCCCCGTATATGGTTGGCATTGATCTCCAATCCTACACAATCATATTGTGACTGATCGATGACCAGGGCAGATGCGACGCTGCCCAGCGTCTCGGCGAGCGCGGCCGAAGCGCCGCCATGCAACAGGCCATATGGTTGCCGGGTGCGATGATCTACCGGCATCCTGGCTTTCAGGTAGTTTTCGCCAATTTCTGTCAATTCGATACCGATATGATCGCCCATGGTATTACTGCCCAGGGGGCGAAGCTGCTCCACCGTAACGGTGGGGTTAAACCAGATTGCCATATATAGAAAGTTAGCGTCTTCTCAGCGATTGCGCGACCACGTCCGGCAGGAATTGCATGACGTCGCCGCCATTCTTTAATACATCCCGTACCAGGGTGGAGGCAACAGAAGTATATTGGGGGAGACAGGTTAGAAAGATGGTTTCAATATTCGTGTCGAGGCTACGGTTCATATCGGCGATGGCCTTCTCGTATTCAAAATCGTTCACGTAGCGGATGCCGCGCAGGATGAAATTAGCGCCTACCTGCTGACAGCAGCGTACGGTCAATCCTTCGTATACTACGGGTTCGACTTTTGGATTGTCTTTATAGATCTCCCGGATCCACTTCAGTCTTTGTTCTTCAGAGAACATGGGCTCTTTGTTGATGTTTCGCCCGATGCCGATAAAAAGCTTGTCGAACAGAGGTAACGAACGGTTGATGATGTCCTGGTGTCCAATGGTTATGGGGTCAAAGGTCCCAGGGAAAAGGCCGATACGTTGCATAGGCAAGCGCTTTTTTATTAAATAAAAGAGTTAACTGGATGCCCGGCTGGCGCCACCGGCCAGCAGATATAGCACCGCCATCCGTACCGCGACCCCATTCTCCACCTGGTGCAAAATAATAGATTGTTTGCTGTCTGCAGCATCGCTATCCAATTCTACTCCGCGATTGATCGGTCCGGGATGCATGATGACGATCTCTTTTCCCAGGCTATCCAACAACCGTTTGTTCACCCCATAGGCAAGGCTGTATTCCCGCAGGGATGAAAAAAGGGGTTGATTCTGTCTTTCGAGCTGGATACGCAGGACGTTGGCTACGTCGCACCATTCGAGGGCTTTTCTTAGATCGTATTCCACTCGTACGTCGAAAGCCTCGCGGATATGGACGGGGATCAGCGTGGGAGGGCCGGCGATGGTGATCTCGGCGCCCATCTTTTTCAGCAGATAGATATTGCTGAGGGCTACCCGGGAATGCATGATATCGCCGATGATAGCGACCTTTTTTCCGGCCAGTCCGCCCAATTTTTCCCGGATGGAAAAGGCGTCCAGCAGGGCTTGTGTAGGGTGCTCGTTGATGCCGTCACCGGCATTGACGATGGCCGCAGGAATATGTTTGGCCAGGAAGTGGGGGGCGCCGCTGGCGCTGTGCCGCATCACTACCATATCCACTTTCATGGAAAGGATATTGTTCACGGTGTCGAGCAGGGTCTCACCCTTGGCGGCGGAAGAACCGGATGCTGTGAAATTGATCGTATCGGCCGATAGTCTTTTTTCTGCCAGCTCAAAAGATATCCGGGTACGCGTCGAGTTCTCATAAAAGAGATTGACGATGGTCACATCCCTAAGGGTGGGAACCTTTTTTATCGGACGCTGTAAAACTTCTTTAAACTGTGTGGCGGTGTCTAAAATGAGTTGAATATCACCGGGTTGGAGATCTCTAATGCCTAGAAGATGTTTGGTACTCAGTTGCATTAGAACGCGAAATTAGGGGTTTTTTTATAACAACGCAACTTCGTCCTTGCCATCCTTTTCTTTCCAGTATACTTTTACCTTTTGAGTTATGATGGAATCGATCGATCTGCCGGTGTAATCGGACTGAATGGGTAGCTGGCGGGTAAACCGGCGATCGATAAGAACACAAAGTTCTACTTTGGCCGGCCGGCCGAAGTCCAGCAAAGCATCCAGGGCAGCGCGGATCGTTCTGCCTGTCCAGAGGACATCGTCGATCAATACGACGTTGCTGTTCTCGATGGAAAAGGGGATATCTGTCTGGTTGAGTTCGTGCAAACCGGTGCGGACATCGTCGCGATAGAAGGTGATATCCAACTTGCCATAACGGATCGATGCGGGGTCGACCTGTTGTTTCAATTGTTGTACGATGCGGTCTGAAAAATAGATACCCCGCGGCTGGATGCCGATGAGCACTGTATTTTCCAGGTGGATATGGTTCTCGAGCAGTTGATGGGTCAGGCGCTGTATCGTAATGGCCAACTGCTGTTCGTTGAGTATCGTCTTCAAGAAATTTTTTTATACACGAAACTAATAAAAAAAGAGGTCCGCGCATTAGGGGGACCTCTTTTATATTGTCCGGGGGCTTAGTCCGGGCGGTTTATTTGCCTCCGCCGAATTTGTAGAGGAAAGTCAGACCAAGATGGCTGAGTGTTGAGCCGTCTTTGCTGAGACCGTTGTATCCCAGTATGGCCTGGAAGCTTTCGGCATTGTAGCCGATCTGGGGATTGTAGTCGAATGCGCTGGTGCTGCTACCGCTGCCGGTGAGGATACCTAAACCGGCCTGGACGCCGACGAAGATCTTTTCGGTGGGGTAGAAACGGGGACCGACGATGATGGGGATCAGACCTACAGAAGACAATTTGGTGCTGTAGGTAGCACCCGCGACGGTGTAGTCGATGGTTTTGCCGAAAAAGCTGGTGTAACCAGTCGTCAGGGCGCCGCTGATGTTTTCTGTGAAGGCATATTCGCCTTGTACCTGTCCGCCGATGCCAAAGGAATGGGTCTGGTGGAAATCACCGAGGGGAAGGCCGAGGTGCAAACCTGCACCAAAAGTAAAGTCGCCCTGGGTCATTTGGGCTTTTGTTTGGGTGCTAATAATACAGGAGCCAACCACCGTTAGAATGACAGCGAGTTTTTTCATATAAGAGTGTTAAGTTGATTGGGCGCAAAAGTATAAGGCCGGTCGGGCTGTTGCAATACCACGAAACGGGTATTTTTACGAATGGTAAATTTCCGGTTTGCCAGGTGATGACCCGGAAAAACAGAAGCCGACCCCAGAGGGCCGGCTTCAAATGTTGCTTTTTTTCAACACAATGGATACTATCTTCCGCTGCTGAAGAGGATATACGTCAACCCTAACTGGAAAACGCCGTTCCGCACAGAGCCGGTCTGATTGGTCTTGGAATTGTCTTCGATGTTGGAGATGCCAATGTTATAACGGGCATCTATGCCAAGCCTGGTCTGAGGTATCCTGTACCCTAAGCCGATGGCCCATGCAAAATCAGCAGACTTGTAAAAGTCCTTGTTGTCGTAGCTGTTCCCGCCTATCTTTTCATGTGCAGACAGCAGGAAACCTACCTGGGGACCTGTGTAGATCGAAAATCCGGCTCCGGCCGCATATTTCAGCAGGATGGGGATGTTCAGGTAATTGACGTGAAAGGTCTCGTCCGGGTTGGAGAATTTGGCACCCTGTACAGAATACACTAACTCGGGTTGCAAACTCAGTTTGCCAGGAAGAGGAAGTTTTGCGAAGGCGCCGAAATAGACGTTGGCTTGTGTCTTGGAACCATCGATGTCTGATCCACTTAATGTAGAAAGATTAAGACCTCCCTTTGCTCCTAACTGAAACTGTGCGTTTGCTGTTGCGAAAGAAATACCTGCCAGGATAACTAATGCTAGTTTTTTCATAATCTTAGATTAAGTTTTGTTAATCGGACGCAAATATAAAGCCACCCATTAAAAAAATTGATGTACGTCAAGCCGGGTTTTTTATTGTGTGGCTGCCAAAGAAATACGCAAAATTGAATTTTTTGTATGAAAGTCAAATTATAATATTTATATTAAAATAATTATATGTAATATTAAATATACTCAATGGCTATGCGTAAAACCGTTGAAAATTTCTATCATTGTGACAGTCCAATTCTATTGAATTATTAAAACCTAAAAAACATGATCCGTAAGTTTACGACCTTTTCCCTTGTCGGCCTTTTACTTTTCATTTTCATCGCCTGTAAAAAAAGCAGTACTTCCGATGCTAACCCCGCCACGTCAGATTCTGTTGCTGTTCTCGGAAAATGGAAGCTCATCCGCGATGTGGAATACCGGTATTCGGGAACCACGATGGTGGATTCTTCTCACTCTGCGCTTAGTCCTTCCGACTATTTTAACTTCAGCACGAATGGATTGCTCTACTTAAATGAGACGTATGATCCGGGTACCCAGCCCACTGCCGATACGGTCGCTTATCGCGTCCTGCAAAACCATTATCTGGCAGTAATTGCCAACCGCCCGGATACGCTTAAAATAACCTTTGGCAACAATAGCCTTATGCTGACGCAGCAATTTGCCGCCAACGATCCTTCGAATCCCAGCGGGCTCTCTTTATATGATACGATCATGCTGGTGCGGTAATAATCCTGCCGGTATGTTGATAAAATAAAGATCCCGGGTTGTGACCCGGGATCTTTATTTTATTATTCTTCAGCTAAGAAGGGGTATCGATAGTCTGTAGGCGGAACATAGGTTTCTTTAATAGTCCTTGCGTTGAGCCAGCGATAGAGATTGAGGATCGAACCTGCCTTGTCGTTGGTGCCGGAAGCCCGGGCTCCGCCGAAGGGTTGCTGGCCTACCACAGCGCCGGTAGGTTTGTCATTGATATAGAAATTACCTGCTGCATTGCGCAGACGATGGGTGGCTAATTCAACGGCTTGTCTGTCGCGGGAGATGATCGAGCCTGTGAGTGCATAGGGCGAAGTACTGTCGATGAGTTCGAGTGTTTTTTCAAATTCAGCAGGCTGGTAAATATAAATGCTCAGAACGGGTCCGAAGATCTCTTCACACATAGTGACAAACTTCGGGTCTTTGGCTTCGATCACCGTAGGCGATATAAAGTATCCTTTTGTTTTGTCGCATTCCCCGCCGGCGATGATCGTGGCATTGGGGTCTTGTCTGGCCTTTTCGATATAGGACTGGATCTTGGTGAAGCTGCGTTCGTCGATGACGGCATTGATGAAATTGGAGAAGTCTTCTACGGACCCCATTTTAAAGCTCTTCATTCCTTCGATGAGTCGTTTCCTTACGCTGTCTGCGAGGTTCGCGGGGATATAAGCCCGGGAGGCAGCGGAACATTTCTGTCCCTGGTATTCAAAGGCGCCGCGTAACAGGGCGGTGGCTACAACATCGGGGTTGGCGCTTTCATGGGCCAGGACGAAATCTTTTCCGCCTGTCTCCCCGACGATGCGGGGGTAGCTGCGATAGTGGCTGATGTTCTCGCCGATGGTTTTATAAATATGATTAAAGGCAGCGGTGCTGCCGGTGAAATGTATGCCGGCGAAATCGCGGTGGCCAAAACAGATCTTCCCCAGCACAGGGCCGTCGACATAGATGAGGTTGATGACGCCATCGGGCAGGCCTGCTTCTTTCAGGATACGCATGAACATCTGCGCCGAGAATATTTGCGTGTAAGCGGGTTTCCAGATGACGGTATTACCACAGAGGGCAGCCGAAGCGGGCAGGTTGCCGCCGATGGCGGTGAAGTTGAATGGGGTGATAGCCAGCACAAATCCTTCCAGCGGGCGGTATTCGAGACGATTGTGCACACCCGGGCTGCTAACGGGTTGTTGCCGGTAGATCTCGCTGAGGAAATGCACGTTCCAGCGTAGAAAGTCGATCAGCTCGCAGGCACTGTCGATCTCGGCCTGGAAAGCATTCTTACTTTGTCCCAGCATGGTAGTGCCGTTCATGTAGGCGCGATATTTTGTCGCGATGAGGTCGGCGGCTTTCAGAAAAATAGCGGCCCTGTTCTCCCAGGCGAGGCCGGCCCATCCGGCTTTGGCCTGTAAGGCGGCATCGATGGCCTGTTGTACATGGCTCTCGTCGCCTTCGTGGAAATACCCCAGGGTATGTGCTATCTCGTGCGGGGGGCGCAGGGCGATCTTTTTCCCCGTGCGTACTTCTTTGTCCCCGATGTACATCGGGATATCGTGTTCAACACTTTTTAATTCTTTTAGTGTGGCTTTCAGCGTTGCTTTTTCTTTGCTACCCGGACCATAGTTCAGTACCGGTTCGTTGACCGGGGCCGGGTAAGAGAAGTATCCTAGGCTCATGTTCTATAGTGTGTTTTACTGTGTTGTTTCTTTCTCGCTCATCAGATACGCTTTGATGAACCCATCCAATTCTCCATCCATCACCGGCTGTACATTTCCGACTTCGTAGTCGGTGCGGTGATCTTTGATCATCTTATACGGGTGGAATACATAGGACCGTATCTGTGATCCCCATTCGATCTTCTTTTTGGTGGAGTTAGTGGCGTTCTTCAATTCTTCGCGTTTGCGCAACTCTTCTTCATACAAGCGGCTTTTCAGCATCTTCAGCGCCTTTTCCCTATTCTCCCCCTGGGTACGTGCCTGCTGGCATTCGACGATGATACCGCTGGGGATATGTTTCAAACGGACGGCTGTTTCCACCTTGTTGACGTTCTGTCCTCCTTTACCGCCGCTGCGGTAGAATTCCCATTCTATATCGGCGGGGCTTACCTCTATTTCGATGCTGTCGTCCACCAGCGGGTAAACGAATACCGAGGCGAACGAGGTGTGGCGGCGGGCGTTAGAATCTAACGGGGATATGCGCACCAGCCGGTGAACTCCGCTCTCCGCCTTTAGAAAACCGTAGGCAAAGGGGCCGTCGAATTGTATGGTCGCGCTCTTGATCCCGGCGCCTTCGCCGTCCTGCAGGTCCAGTTCGGTGAGTGACCAGCCTTGTTTGTCGCCATACATGCGGTACATGCGGAGCAGCATTTCGGCCCAGTCCTGGCTTTCCGTGCCACCCGCGCCGGAATTTATCTGCATGACGGCCGGCAATTCGTCTTCCGGCTGGTTGAGGGTACTTTTGAACTCCGCCTCTTCTATCTGGGAGAGAGCCTTTTCGTAGGCTTCGCGAGTCTCTTCTTCCGAGGCCTCGCCGGCCTTCCAGAAATCGAACAGCACGGCAAAGTCTTCTACGGCCGATGCGACCGAGTCGTAGAGTTTCACCCAATATTCATTCAGCTTGATATTTTTGAGAATTTCTGTCGCCCTCTTATTGTCATCCCAGAAACCGGGACTTAGAGATAACTGTTTCTCTTCGTTGATCTTATATTGCCGGTTGTCGACGTCAAAGAAACCTCCTCAGGACGACCACGCGGTCCCTCATACTTTTGATCTGTTCTTGTGTCATAGGGCGCAAATTTACGGAAATTCGGACAGTTCCTGTATCGTTAACGGACAAGTCTTAAAAAGTATTGCTTTCAAACGTTTGATTTTCAGCAAATTAAGGGATCGGCACTTTTTTGGTGGTTTTATTTACCTATGATCCTCAATTATCTGCGCATTGCCCTTCGGAATATCCGCCGTAACAAATTGTATAGTGTTATCAATATCTTCTGCCTGGCCATCGGCATAGCCGTCTGTCTTACGATATCGTTGTATGTACTGCATGAACACAGTTACGACCGGTGGCATACTAATGCGAAACGGCTTTTTGCCGTCTCCGGCACCTTCAAAATGGGCAATTCCGAGTTTCACGCAAATCATTTCAGCTATGCAATGGGACCGCTGGTGCAAAAGGCAGACCCCCGTGTAGCCGATTATATGCGGGTATACAGCCCTTATGAAAAGGTCAATCTGCAAAATCCGGGAAAGCCGGCAGCCCGTTTTTCAGAAGAGCATAATTTTTTGTTTGCCGACAGCCAATTCTTTCGCCTGTTCACCTTCCGGCTGGTAAGAGGTGATCTTTCACAGGTGCTGCAGAGACCCCTCACGGTGGTTCTTTCACAACGCGCCGCCAGAAAGTATTTCGGGGACAGCGATCCGGTCGGTAAGATCATCCGTTATAACGGCCAATACGATCTGGAGGTGACCGGCATTTCCGCCAACCCTCCTTCCAATTCCAGTCTCACCTATGATTTTGTTGCTTCTCTTTCCAGCATTGCATCGATGAAGGACCTGGATTGGATGCTGAGGTCGCACGAGGTAGCCGGGGGGGCCTGTTTGACCTGGCTATTGTTAAAGGATGGGACGACGGCTGCGAAAGTGGCATCAACACTGGGCGAACTGTCGCGGATGCTCGGACACAGAGAGGGCGGAGATGTATATACGCTGACTGCGCTTCCGGAGGTGCACCTGCACAGCAATTTCGGCGACTTCTCCAATACCCGCTATCTGAACATTTTCCCGCTGGTCGCCGGCCTGATCTTACTGCTGGCGCTGGTCAATTATATGAGCCTGGCTACGGCAAGGGCTACCACCCGCGCCAAAGAGGTAGGGGTACGAAAAGTGATGGGCGCGGGCAGGCGCCGGATAGCCGGGCAGTTCTATACGGAGTCTGCGTTATATGCCCTGTTGTCCTTTGCAACAGGTGTGGCGCTGTTCCTGTGGGGCCGTTCGTGGTTCCTGAATTTGCTGCAGCTGCAAATAGATGATGCTTTCCTGCTGAACCCTTCCGTCCTTTTGTTTTTCACGGGGTTGTTGGTACTGGTGATCCTTGCCGCCGGCAGTTATCCCTCGCTGGTGCTTTCGGGTTTTAACCCCGTAGCCGTCCTGTATGGCCGCCTGAGCAGACGCCGTGGCGGGGCGAGGGTGCGGAAAGGTTTTTCCATTTTTCAGTTCACCATTTCCATGTCGCTCATCATTTGCAGCATCATCATCGGAAAACAACTGTATCATTTACGACATACCAACACGGGGGTCAACAGGGAGAATGTCGTCATGATCCCGTTTAGCAATACCCTGTCGCACTATGCGACCTTCAAGCATGAAATAGCGGCTATTCCCGGTGTTCGCGAGGCGGCAACGGCTCAGTTCCCCATGTATAAAGGATATAATTTCTGGTCTGCCTCCTTACGGGGGGCGGATAAAACGATAATGTTGTCGACCATCAGCGTGGACAACGATTTTATTTCCCTCATGGGGCTGCAGTGGAAAGAAAAGCCGGTGTCTTTTACAGATATGTATGATGACAAACATATTGTCATCAACGAGGCGGCGACCGGCAAGCTCGACTTGCCGGCCAACCCGGTAGGCCGGCAGATCCATATGGGCGACACCGATTTTACGATCGCCGGAGTGTTAAAAGATTTCAACTATCAGTCCTTGCAGCATGGGATCGCCCCCCTCTGCCTTTTTATGAGTAAGGACACTGCTGCAGGCTGGGGTAGCAGCAGCTCCGGCTGTCTCTTCGCCAGGATATCCGCGCGGGTCAATACGCCTTCCATGTTGGAGGCGATAAAAAAGGTCTACAATAAATTTGACCAGCAGACGGCCTTTGAATACCAATTCATGGACGAAGCGTTCGACAGTATGTATAAGGCAGAGGACAGGCTGGCGGCCTTGTTCGACATCTTCACCGGCATCACCATCGTCATCGCCTGTCTGGGACTTTTTGCCCTGGCCACCTTCACTGCAGAACAGCGGATCCGGGAGATCGGCATCCGCAAGGTGCTGGGTGCGTCTGCAGCCTCCATTGGCAGGTTGCTGTCGGTGGATTTCCTGCGTCCGGTGCTGGTTGCCGTGCTGATCGCATCGCCGCTGTCCTGGTGGGTCATGCATAAATGGCTTGACGACTTTGCCTATAAAACACCATTCAATTGGTGGATCTTTCCTGTGGCGGCGGGCTTGTTGCTGGTGATTGCGCTGGTGACTATCCTGTATCAGTCTTTTCGGGCCGCAGGTGCCAATCCGGTGGATAATTTGCGTACGGAGTAGGGGGGCGGGCGGCGGCTGCCCGATGCCGCAGTCGTGCTCAAGCCCGGTCCCGCGGCCCATGTCCATTTGTAGAGAAAATTGCCCAAACAATTCTTGATTTCCTTTAACGAATTCCGGCATTGTTCTTGGTCAAGGGATATAGAGTCTGCCCCATACAATAAAATTCGATTAGTTCACCTAAATATATAGTCATGAGTGCTCAAAAAGTTTTACTTGGTGCGTTAGCAGGGATTGCAGCGGGTGTTGCTATTGGTGTTCTCGTAGCTCCGGCCGAAGGCGCGGAGACCCGTCAGCGAATTGCCGATACAGCAGATTCTTTGAAAAGAAAACTGAGGAAGCTCCGCGGGGTCACAGCCGATGAGCTGGACGAACTGAAAGATATTTTTGAAAGGGAAACCGACGGGCTACGGGATGATGTGCGTTCCCGCGTGCTCAACCTCATCAATGCCGCAAAGGAAAAAGGCAATCATATTAAGGAACAGGCAGTGTCCTAGGCTGGCCGGTTTCTGGTACCAGGCCGCTTGATGGTAGAAAGCCTGTGCCGTACAGAGAGGAGCCCCGTAAGGTTCCGGCCGGTAAGGAATGAGTTCTTTGCCGGATAGCATTTAGTGGAGCCCCGTAAGGCTCCTTTTTTTGTTAGGGGCTGTTCCGGCTGCCGGGTCATCCGGCAATCTGGTCAAATCGCCTTAAATTGCGATCTCAATCAGACTTTATGCCCCTCATTGACCTTCGTTCAGATACGGTTACCCGTCCTACGCCAGCCATGCTGGAAGCGATGATGCAAGCCAAAGCAGGCGATGATGTGTTTGGAGAAGACCCCTCCGTCAATCAACTGGAAGGTATGGCCGCCAGGCTATTTGGTATGGAGGCGGCGCTATATTGTCCCACCGGGACCATGTCCAATCAGATCGCGATAAAATGTCACACGCAGCCCGGCGATGAGGTGATCTGCGAAAAGAACGCGCATGTCTATATTTACGAAGGCGGCGGTATCGCCTTTAACTCCGGGGCCCAGGTGCGTGCCCTGGAAGGCCATCTGGGGCGGATCACGGCCGGACAGATCTCGATGGTCATTAACCCGGACGATGTACACAAAGCCCGTACATCCCTGGTCACGCTGGAAAACACCTGCAACCGGGGTGGGGGATCCTGTTACGACCTGGAGGAAATTAAAAAGATA